>Ga0307982_1000009_pt1 | contig 218545 bp, 204 predicted proteins | sample OrgLakmetagen989_FD_201847 | JGI IMG/M metagenome (GOLD analysis project Ga0307982, IMG submission 201847) | Saline water microbial communities from Organic Lake, Antarctica - #989 | ecosystem: Environmental > Aquatic > Non-marine Saline and Alkaline > Saline | place: Antarctica: Organic Lake... | reverse complement strand
GTATGCGCAACGCCCCTTTTCGGTGCAGGGCATGTAGCAGCCGGCACGTTGATGTGTAGTCGGCGTCGGCCTCGGACGCGGTTGCCAGTCTCACCTGCGGACCAGTAGACTCTGTGTTTCGCGTCACGGCAAACCCCCATCCTTGAGCAGTAGCCACGAGGTCTGTGCTGGTACTTACCCAGCCCCCGGCGTGAAGCCACACCCGAGACGCTAATAAGTACGCCATGAATTGACAGAAGAGAGGCGTGTTTCTGACTGCCGTTCAATTGCCTCCCCTGGGCAAATGGAGGGGGAGAAAGAGAGAAAAAAATGCAACTCATTCCGAGTCAGAGTCTAGTGTTACAGCCTTCTTTGCTGCCAGCTTCTCGAGGGCCAGTTGACAGTCCCTGGCCACGCTACTGTCGCGGTTCTCGGTCGGCATCAGCGCTTGTGCCAAGTAGAGCTTGCGCAGCTCAATCTCGCTAGCGGCCAGCCAGTCGGCCCGACCGCGCTTGCTGTACTCGTCCAGTCTCCGGCGGCAGCGTGTAAAAGCTGCACCGCCGTTGGTCGTCGTCTTGATGAGCCGGCTGGCAATCAACGTGCGAAACGCTGCTATCGACATGAACGGCTCTGCTTCAGGCCAAGCCTGGTTGTCGAGGTACTCGATCATGTCGTGATCGGTACCCGCGGCTTGGCCCAGTCGCTCGATGATGACGGGGTACAGCGCAGCCGCGTAGCCGACGTACGCAAAGCCAAACATGGCCGCCAGCATGGTGCCCAGAAGGCTAGCGATTTCTGGCGCCGTTCTTCCAACGATCCAAAAAGAAGTGTGATGCAGCTTGGCGGACAGATAGTCCAGCACCGGCAAAAGCTCGGTCACCGGCCACTCGTACTCTTCGTCCATAAGGCGTTCGGCCAGACCGATGTCATCCATCATCTCATCGTTGTCATCGTCTTCAAACAGCTCGGTCAATGTCAGGTAGGCCATGGTATCGCTGCTCTGCATCTTGAACCCCAGCTGGATATCCTTGCGGTCCTCTGACCAGCGGATGGCCTCGACGGTGTTGGTGTATTCGACAGGCCCGCAAAGCTCGTCGAGCTCAGCCTCGGCGGCAAGCACGTCGTCCTCGTCTGATCCGGTCGGTGTTCTGGACCCGTCTCCATCTTCGTCGTCCTCGTCGTCCTCGTCGGTGCTGTCTTCGTCGCTGTCGTCGTCCTCGTACGCCGCGTCGTGTGTCAGGCCGTGCTCGTCTTCGCTAAGTGCGTCTTCGTCTTCGCCGCCGCCGATCCTCTTGCGAGCAAACGCTTTGCGAGAAAGCTCTTGTTCGCGCATGTCGGTGTTCTCTTCGTCAGACGAATCCCCTTGGAGAGGGTCGACCAGCGCTCCAGGCTGAGGCCGCGCACGCTTGGGTCGAGGTCCAGACATTTCTCTGTGTGCTGGTAAATGAGATGCTGTCTTTTTTTTTCCGCAAGCTGACCTCAAAAGGCAAAGATACTATAATCGGACGCTGTCGGGCTTAAAATAGCCCCCCCTCTCAATGACCGAAAAACAGTTGGTCGTGGTTGTGCTCATTTTAGAGCAATTCAGGCAAATACCTTACCCCCTACCCGTTTCAACACCGCCATGAGCAACCCATCCAGCAGCGCCGCCAAGCGCACCGCCAAGGACACGGCCGAGAGCGTCCCTCGACGCACAACCGGCATGCCGACTCGCCGTGATCCCATGCACACCTTGGAGTACCTTGACCCTTACACCAACGAGGCCAAGAAGACCAAGTATACCAAAGGAGAAGAGTTCGGCGAAGCCTTTTACAAGCGGCAGGCCGCCAAGGTCGAGCTCAAGAAGAGCGCCGCCAAGGTTGCGGCTGATCCAGACTCTATGCTGCTGGTCGAGGCGTTCCTCTCGGACGTCCCGGCCCCCAAAGGCATTGAGCTCAAGGTTGTCGACCTTGCCGCCATCGCACTAGGTCATGGTGCGTATCGCAAGCGAGACGAGAGCGGCCTGAACGTGTTCGTCACACCCGACGGGCATGTCTTTGTGCTGTCCGAGCTTCACACTGATCCTGCCATCTCCGCGCTCTTTGAACACATTGAGGATTCCATGAACACCATGCAAGTCACCTCTGCAGAGATCCGCCGCCTCGGCGGCGCCTCTGATGGCGACGATCACGAAGATCTGCGCAACGAGTTTGACGAAGCATGCGACGACGCTGTCACAGCCATCGACGCTGTCCTGAAATGTGATTTCATCGTCATGCCTGACGAATTTGTTCGAGCAGACTACGACGAAGACACTGACGGGCTCGTTGAAGCGTTGCAAGAAGTTTACGCCGCCCTCGAGAGAGTCGCAGACGGCGCATCCTCTGCCGAAGTCATGCAGCTTGATCTGTTTGCCGACGTTTTCGACGAAGACGAAGGCCACATCACACGACAGTTGCCCAACAGCGGTGACGATGATGATGATGATGACGACGACATGAACGTCATTCCAGATGACGCCGAGTTGCAACAAGCGCTCGGCCATGCGGCCCCGTCCATTGGTATCATCGACGACGAATGGTGGGCCCGTGTCGTGAACGACTTTCCCGACCCACCGGCTTCCGAGATTGGCATCAACTTGCCAGCCGCCATGCCGGCCCTCTCGCCTTTTGTCTCCATGCCACTGTCGCCTTGTCTGTCTGACGTGTCTCAAGATACAATTGTGTGGTAACCATCTTGCCATCCCAATTGACTGTGTGTTTGCCCCTTGTTTTATTTTTCCTTTGCTTGCAAGCGACGGGTGTATTGCGCAACACGCCGCACAAACCAAATCAGAAACTGAGCTTGGCGAAATCACCAAATTAGGACAGTCCACAATTTGACCATCCACCGTCTAATCGTGGGTTGTCCTAATTTGGTGAATTTGGCAATCTCAGATTTAGGATGTCTAGCAGGGGTGGTGGCGAGACGGTATTAAGGCGCAATGCAGATCTGATTTTTATTTACTGTAAACCGTGTATCGCCATGCTCAGATGGGCAACGATCGTCGCGGCTTTTGTGGCTGGCAGCACAGCTTACCGTGTCACCGCTGCTGATTCGTATGGCATTGCCAGCGACAGTACACTGCGCTTTGGTCCGTTAACCGACGTGCACGGCTTGCCTCTGCGCGGGTACGCGATTAACCGCACCAGAGCCGGCTACGACGACTGGTGGTTTTATTCGCTGGACTTGGTGTGGCCTGCTGGGGACGACTTTCTTGTCTGGCTAGAGTTTGTCTGTGTCGAGGCCGTCGAGACACAGTTTATCATCGACAACTGTGAGCAGACATCGCACACTGCCGCGTGGGACAAAAATATAGCCCGCGACCGCACCAAGGCGTTTTCAGCCCAGCACGTCTTTGGCAATTCGTCTGGTCCGCCCTGTATTTCGTTGTACCTGGAAGGGGTCGGCGACCAGGACGTAACGGCGTTTGTGTCGCGTATCGAAATCCACTTCCAGGGTCTGGCGCCGAGCTCGAGTCCGCGTATTCCACTGCCGCTGACCATCGACGGCTCGGACCTGCCTGCCACAGAGATCGAGTGGGCCGTCACTCTGGACCCGCTCGTAGTCGCTGGGCACGTGCTTCCGGCGTCGGGTCGTGTGGGCACGCAGTACCAGACCAACCTGCCGATCGCTGTCTCGGGCGGTTGGGCGCTGTGCGCGACGATCGTGGGGACTGGCCATGTGTCAGTGGCCGTCAACGACAACGCAAAGCAGCTCGGGGGCCCGGCACTGTATGGCGATTGGGATGCCAATTGCATAGCCATCCCCGAGACTGGCCTACAGCAGCGCGTGGCATTGGTGATCCAGATGGTCTCTCAGACCGAAGGCACGCTCGTTTCCAGCTGGACGATCGAGCGAAACGTGTCGGGCAAGATCGATCCGTCGGTTACCAGCCTGACCATTCCGCTGTACTACCCAAGTGGGACTGTGGTGTACCCCCTGGAGCCGTTCGTGCCGGTTCGATTTACCGTGGTTTACAACACGTCCGAGTGGGCACACACCGTCGATTCTCGTGGGGTGTCGTGCTTGGCGTCCACGGTGACTAGCCCGTCGTCGATCATCGCGCAGGCGATCGACAGCGGCGGGGCATTGAGCCACGGCGCGCTGTACCTTCAACTAGGCAGCAACAGCTCGCGGTCTGGCGACATCGGTATCGAGCTGTACGATCCGTCAACTATTGCCTGGAGGTGGACTGGAAATGCTACTGAAGCCCCTGCTGATGGGTGGTGGCTCGTCCGACACGCCGACACTGGGCTGACTCCAGGCAACTCGCTGCATATTCAAGGCGGGGCTTTGCACCAGTGTCTCAATAGCATTATGCTCGTCGGGTCCCTCCCTGATCCTACTACCAGCACTACCAGCACAACCAGCACCACCAGCACATCGAGCACCACAGTTGCCACCATCAGTACCAGTACGTCAAGCACTTCAAGAACAACGAGCACAAGTACAATGACCACAACAAGCCTTTACGATCCTCCTGGCGACCCGAGTGTGATGTATGTCTTTCAGTACATGTACGCGCCCACTGTGCTTGGTCAGCGTTACCAGGCAACGATAGACTTTCGCGACTGGACGTCGCGTGGTCCATACGGTGTGTGGCTGCATAGCCACGTCCAGCGGGCCGACTTGTCCTTTTTCTTGGCTCTGGACCTCCCTATACGAGTCAGTGTCACGGTGCTGGGCTACTTTGAAAGTTGTGTTTCGCTGCAGCTGTCAGGTCGGCCAACCGCGATTGTGCTCAACACCAGCAGCACGCCAGGAGAGCAGCTCTTAGACTCTGCACTGACTCTGCCAGCCGGTAACATTCAGCTGTCCTTGACCGCCAGATCAACCCGGACGTGCCAAAGCAACCGAGTGTATATCCAGGGTGTCCGACTAGACCCTGTATGAGTCAGGTGCTTGCAAAGAAAATCTATTTTGAGACAACGGCATAAAGCTACTAGTCAGGACGGCCCCTGCACGCTCTTTTCAATAGCGCGACATCTGGTTTTTGGTGTTTCACTGTAAACACTCAAATTGCTAGGCACTCCACAGCCTGTACCTTCCATACACACACCCACTTAAACCATGTCACACGCGCATCACCAGCGACAGTCGCAAGAACTGCAAAGACAGCCTGCTGAAGTCATCGAAGCTATCCAATGGGCTCGTGAACGAGCCGTGGAGCTCGGCGATCTCGAAATACGGTACAGCCATGTACAGCACGCTGTCAAGTGTATCACGTGCTTTGGACGCCACAAGCCGTACGACGGTCATCGACGTGGGGAGTTTGTTGCCATCTGCCAAGAGCTGATGGACCGACTCCCAGGGACCAACATCAAGGTCGCCGCGACCTTTGTGCCGTACATCCGCGGCTCGGTTGGCGGGAGTTTCCGCGCGTTCATTCGCGTTCTCGCCGACGTTGCCACGGTAGTCGACATGATCGAGCTCGACGTCGACTTGAGTTCCTGGTCCGGCCCAGTACCCGTCATGATGCCACTCCCGGTGCGCATCAACCCTGGCGCTGCCGACGACCTTTGGTGCATCACTGTGAAGGGACCGTGCATCGACTGGCTCTTCAAGGCGATCGGCGCCACCGGTATCGCGCTTGACAAGATCAAACGCCTGGAGGTCCTTCCTTCGGAAGGCCGTCCATACACACTGCCGAACCCCATTGAGTACGACGATCTCGAGTACGTTAGATTGCCCAGCTCTCCCGAATCAGAGGCATTTGTCCGTGGGTGGGTCACCGCTCACGCATCCTCCCTGGAGACTGCGATCTCCCCGGCACTTGAGCCGGTCGTAGAGAGCCAGCGACACGTCGTTGGAGGCGTCCTTGCCCGGATCGACAACGCGCCGGCCGGACCAGCGCCGATCCCGTTCAAGTACGGGACTGTCAGCGCCGACGATGACACGCCGCTCGTTGTCACTTTCAAGTGCGACGGAGCACTGACCAGCCCAGTGGCTCTGGACGCTGTCATCGTCGTGGGCGACGTGCCAGATTTTCCGATCCGAGTGACCGGGGCCTCTGTGCTCATGGCCATCGTCGATGCCGGTTACACTGACATCCCGCATGCCTACTTGAACGTCAACCACCCAGCGCCTGCGCCTGGCAGCGGCAGCGACGACTCTTCCGACGAAGAGATGAGCCCGCACGACGCCGCTATGGCCATGGCCGAAGACCCAGACGCTTGCAACGCCGTTGTGTTGCCACACGCCAACGCCCTCAAGAACGCGTTTCCAAAAGCGCTGGTGGTGACGGTCAGGTACAACTTTCAGTGCTACACCCTGAAAAACCCTGTGGCCATTGCCGCGGCGTCCATGGCCGACTGCTTCAAGCTTTTGATGGCTGTGCGGTCAACGCGCATGCATATTGCCGAGTTCCCAGATGGACTTGTCAACACAGCCACTGTGTTCGGTTACAATGCAGCTGAGCGGTTTTTCGCCGTTGACCCGATGATGGACGTCTTGCTGTCTGTGGAGACCTTCTGCGCTTACATGCCAGGCCCTTACTTCTCCCACTGGTTCAAGGTGCTGGCTGCGCACGAGGCGTCTGAGATGCTTGGCGATCAAACGACCATCCGTCCCTGAAATAGCCAAGTCTATCTTTAGTTTCAATTCAATTGCGTGACACACCCCATCCTAAATTCTCATTTTACCATAGCCATGTTCCACTTCAGTGTGAATACCGCCTACCACAGCGACACGCTGTGGTGCAGGTCGCTATGCGATGGCATCGCCTGCTTGAGGAGGGTGACCGAGCTCGGACCGGTATCAGTCGGTATTTCCAAGTCAGAGCACGCCGCCGATACAGAGCCGGCCGTTGTCACGGAGGCTATGCTCGAGGCGTGGGACGAAGCGTTTGGAACGTGGATGACCATCCACGCTGAACACTCGTTTCCCGTCGTCATAGAGTGCTGTGCGAGCGTTCCTTGGGAAGCGATGCTGCACTGTCTGGGCCGACACATCCGCGTTCTAAAGTTGGTGGGCGACGGCCAGCCTAGCCACTGGCGATTCCACCCGTCGCCGCCAGAGAATCCCATGGGCCGATGTAGGCTGGAGGACCTGACGATCGCCGTGGACTCGTCACCGGCCGTGTGGTCAGCCCTGGACCTTCTGGGTCTTGGTGACTGTCCGACACTAGCGACACTTGAGGTCAGGGGCGGTGATGCAATTCGCCTCCCGGCCTTACCGGGACTGCGTCAATTGGCCATCGCCCTCGACATCTGGCCCGAGGCGGAAGAGTGGCTGGCGAATTTTGTCGCTCAGGGTGGCTGGCTGCGCATCCTGCAGCTGGGAGACCGAAACGGTGTCCGGCAGCAATCAATATGGCCCATTGAGGGCGGCCAGCTTGACCTCGACCCCGTTCGAGTACCGCTGGGTCTTTTAACAACCGGCGGGCATATTGCAGTCGGCATGCCATTACACGTCGTTGGCATCGGGCCTCCTCCGCGGCTGGGGTCGGTGGCTCAGCGCTCTGGGATGGCACAGATCTTGCCGAGCGACGTGTACGTCCTGCAGACTGGTCCTGATCCCGACGAGCCGCCCAGTGACATACCGGCGGCGATTCTCGTCGACCGTCGAGACCAGAACGTCGTTACGATGCCTTGCCAAGGACCGCTTCTCATCGTCCATTCGCGCTGTTCGGATCGTACCATGCGCATGGTCACATGCAGAAAGCGTGCAACGCGCCAAGCCTTTAAAATGTTCTCAGAGTGCTCGACGGCGTTGGCGGTTACAATCCCTAGTTTTTATCTGTCCGACGCGACGTGCACGGTGCATCTAACCCGACTGCGTCGAGCGCCACTGTCTGTCAAGGTTGACCTACTGCACACGCTAGCGCGCCGCTCGCGGCGGTTGTGTCGGGCCTCGCCGCTAGCCCAGTTCTTTTCGCTGCTGGTCGCGATGGGTGAGAGTAGGGTACCGGCGCCGGTCCAGGCTCGAGTGCTTGACACTCTTCTCGCGCTCCACCTGCCGCAAGTGTCTTTGGTGCTGGACGCTGCTGAATAGAGTGTCGTTTGATTGTTGGTATGATGCATAAACGCGGTGTATTGCTGCGTCCCCGGCTTTGTTTATTCTGTGAGATTTATCTTGAGTCGCCGTCCGACTATACCTTGCCCCTCCCAGTTTATCTTCTAAAGATACGCCACCCCATACCTTGACCATGCCTTATCACAACCTCTCTGTCAAAGACCAAAACATGTTGCAAGCCATCTGCTGGAACAATCTGGCTGCCATGGACATCGCTGACCAATTCTTTGCCAACATTGTCGAGAACCGAGGATCGTCCCAGTCTCGCAACTCGCTCACGTACGAGCGCAGCATCGCCTGGGGCCTACTTGGCGCCGAGATCAACGCCGGGCGCACTCGCTTTGATGTCATTTCACTACACGTTGATGTCAAAGCCTGCCTCCGAGCAATGCAAGACCAAGCCGACAGAGCCGCCTGGAAGAAGATGGACACCACCCCCAAGTCCCCTTGGAGCCAGATCGACGACGACGGCAAATGTGCCAACACCCAGGTCTTGTTTGGTCGCAAGCCGACTGCCAAAGTATCTCTGTGGACCCAGACGTCATTCTCAGACACCGACGAGGAGGACGACGATCTCGCGCCTGTCGTCACCATCAACATCAAGTCGCGGCCCACTCTTGGGCACGCGCAACTGTGGATCGCGTCTGCTATCGAGCACACTCGCAGAGCAGAGCTCCGCGCAACTGCCAAGCTCCTGCGCCTGGTCCAAGGCGGTTATCAGCCAACGCTGGCTGCCATTGCCGAGTGACCGTGCATGTGATTAAAAATTGAGTGGCTGTGTTGAATTGTCATTTCAGAATTTTTGCAACTACACGTGCACTGTTCACAGACGCGCCATCCCCACGACAATCATCGCGGTCAGAGACACGGACACCGCGGTTGCGCTGCTGGTGGACGACCCACCGTTGTTCGTCGCGGTGCACCTGGTCTTCTCGGCGTTGGCCTGTCTGCCTTCGGCGCAGGCTGCGCACTTGGTTTCTTGGCTGGGGACCGGGACGATGCTGTTGCCTTCGCACGGCCGGCAGCCGGGCGCGTCGCTCTCAAGGGCCATGAGAACAGCCAGGCTGGCCGAATCAGGTGCGCTGGTCGCGTAGTACTGCCCGGCCGGACAAGAAACGCATTCTGTGTCGGTCGTAGCCGTTCCCGCCTCCTTGACCGGTGTTCCAGTGCATGTTGTGTGCGCCTTGCACGTGTCGGGCCCTTTGCCGGACTTGTATGTCCCAGCGGGGCAGTCGGCGCATTCGCGACCCGTGGCATCCCAGAACTCGCCAGGCCGGCACGTCCAGCAGGTGGCCGCCGACGCCGACTGGAAACTATAACCCCATTCGGTCGCGTTGCCCTCTTTAGGACAAGGAAGGCACGGGCCGTTGCCCTCGACTGCTTTGTAGGATCCGGGCGAGCACACGATGCAGCCTCCTACCCCCGTGTCTGGCGTGTACAGGGTCTTGCCTACTGGGCAGGCAGCAACGCAGTTCCCTTCCACGGTCGCGTCGTCGTAAAATTCGTTCCACCCCCCCTGGTCGCACAGTGCCTTGATCAGGCTGCATGCCGTTGCAAGGCCTGCAGTCGGGTTGTACATCCCCGATGCGCAGGCCTTGCACTCGTCGCTTCCGGCATCGTCCTGGTAGGTTCCGATCGGACAGACCACGCAGGCGTCGCGTTGGGTCGGTATATCGATATATAATTCCCCGTTGAACTTTCCGGCTGCGCAAGGCGTGCAGGTTGTGCTTGTCGGAATAGTGGGCTCCGCGGGAAGGACGGCCACGTCTCGTCGTCGGCGGCGGCGCTTCAGGAATTCAGTTATGGATGCAGCTTCGTCGTGTATCTCTTGATAGCTTTTGTACATGTCGGGCGCAGGCGTCTCTGTTGACGAGCACGTTTTGCACTTTCCTTGACCAGTCTCGTCCTGGTAGGTGCCAGACGGGCAACGCTCCTTGCCTCGACCCCCATTGGTGTCAAACCAGTATGCCCCAGCCTCGACCTGGCTCTTGTCGCTGCACACGTTGGCGCCTTGGCGCAAGGCGTACCGTTCGTTGATCAGTGACCCGTCACAGCTTGTGCGGTTGGTGCAAGTCGCCTGGCCGGCCACGGACCAATTTCCAAACTCGCACGCGTCGCAGGTCGGGCTACCCACCGCGTTGTTGCTTGTCCCGGCCATACAGTCAACGCAGGCTGTCACTCCTGCCGCGTCGGAATACTTGCCAACAGCGCAATTGCCGCACTCGCTAAGCGTCGACGATCCTGCGACTGGGCGGATGTAGGACCCCGCTGAGCAGTCGGTGTTGGGGGTGCAGATCGTGTCAGTGTCTGGCGTTGACTCAGCCGACATGAAGTGAGTCGCCGTATAGCACGTAGTGGCAGTGACGCAGACGGCGTTGGTAGATGCGGTCGCTATGGCCGAAGCGTACTCGTCTGATTCGCACAGAGTCACGTCAATACACTCGGACTGGTCAATGTTGCTGTAAGAGACCCCTGGATCACAGCTGACACATTCGCCTTCACCGTCACTTGACACGCTGCCTGCTGCACACGCAGTGCATGTTTCTGAAGCCGCTGCCGAGAATGTGCCTGCCAGACAGTTTTGGCATTCCGTCAAGGCTGGAATCTGCCCGGCTAGACACGTGCCACAGACAGTGTCGGTAGACTCATCTGACGCCGTGATCTCGTACTCGTTAGCGGCGCATTCGCCGGGAGGAGGCACGCACAACGATTGATCGTTGTTGGGTACGAGTCCTTCGCCACAGGTAGTGCATGTTTCAGCAGCTGCCGCCGCTACTTCACCGGTAGGACATGCCACGCACACCTCGGGATCGCTGGACTCGTCCACAGTGTGTCCTGCGCCACACGGGGTGCAAACAGCGTCGGCAGACGTCGTGCATTCAGTTGTTAGCGCTTCGTCGGCGCCGCATTCCGTACAAGGAGCGCACGCAACATCGGTTGTGTCAACGTCCGAGTAAGTTTCGCCAATAGTGCATGGTTCGCAAGCACTGCCTTCTGTCTGTCCAGATCCAATGGCGCATTCGGCGCGCGCCGTGGCAAGCAAGACGGCCGCGATCGCCACAATCAAAATTCCGCGATGCAGCATGGTTTTCTGTATGTTGCTGCGGAGCGAATCGTTCTGTTTCGGTAAGTGCATTTTCCAAACCGGCTCGTTCTGTTTATAAGGCAGCTCTCAGTATGATGGACGTGTTCAGACGCTTACTGGCCGGCGCAGATATTCCTGTCCGAAGCAGCCGGGTCTTTGCGGCGGTCGCGGCCAAGATCACCTCTGACGACCTGAAGTGGCTGTGCGATCCGGCCATGCACGCCGATCATAGCATTGAATGCCTGTACCTGGTCGAAGGTGGGCGCGGGGATCCAGACGTGTTCTTTGTAGTGCGATTTGCTAGTCGCCGCGCACAAGACGAGATTGCCGAGTGGTGGCAGCGGCGGCCAGACGCAGACCGCGACCTTCGACTGTTGTCGTGTGCCATGTCGCACATTGACTCGTCGCACCCGGGCCTCGGCGATGTGTTTTACGATTATCGCACCTGCACGCCCTATCAGCAGGATCTGTTTGATCTGGTCGCCGACACGCGCGCTGGCATGACGTACGAGGATCTCTTGGCGTGCCCGGAACACCTTGGGTTTCTGGCCGACCGTCCGGCATTCGTGGCTCGGTTGCTCGAAGAGGCTAAAAATAGATCGTAAAAACCGCTATAAGTGGCGAAAAATTGAATATAAGGTCATTTACTACAGACATGTTCCACACAGCCAGTAGCGCCATGTCAGCTGTCGCCCGAGACACTCCAACCCCTCTCAAGCACAAGGTGGTGCAGCCCCCGCCGCCCGGCACACCTGATCTAGACTCGCTGTACTCTTACACGCCCGATTTTTACACCCCGGCCGAGGCCGACAAGCTGCTGACCGACCTCACGGCCAGCATCCAATACCTGGCCGACGACCAGGCCGTGGTCAAGATGTTTGGCAAGGTGCACAAGGCTCCCCGGCAGATTGCAGCGTATGGCGATGAGGGTACAGCGTACACCTACTCTGGCACGACCTTTCCAGCTCAGCCCTGGCCCGACGTCCTGCTGCGCATCAAGCGACGCGTCGAGATTGCCACTGGCCAAGACTTTAACTTTGTGCTGGTCAACCGGTACCGAGACGGCAAGGATCGCATTGGGTACCACCGAGACAACGAGCCTGGTCTCGACGAAGACGCGCACATTGCTTCGGTCTCGTTTGGCGAGGCTCGCGACTTTACCATGCAGGCGTACAAGCCAGACTACATGCGCGCCACCAAGCCGGGCAAGAGGACCAGGGTCTTTACCAGAGTGCTGAACCTAACACACGGGTCGCTGCTGGACATGTACCCGTCGTTCAACCGGTGCGCCAAGCATGCTGTACCAGCCCGGCCGCGCAGCAAGGGTGTGCGGATCAACCTTACCTTTCGCAAGATGGTGCCAGAGGAGGACGAGTACGCGGCGCCGTTTTGAACGTCTCTTTGTGTGAACTGGATGCTTTGGGCATTTTAGTTTCATTTTTTTTCTGTCAAATTGAGTCGCTGCATATCAAAAAAAAAGAGCATGGGCCAACCACCCTCAAAGCCCGAACGCCCTCTCGATGTCCGAGAGCTGGCCTCGACGCGCCTGGTGCCGATGTCTCTGTACATAGAGCTGTTTGATCACGCCTGGTTTCTGACCGCGGGCGCGATACCAGGACTGGACTACAGCACGCAGTCGGCGGCCGAGGGCTGGCTCGAGCTTGTTCGGCTGTACGACGACCTAGACGATGAACGACAGCGGTGCGTTGACTATCTCGCCACGGAAGTGTGGGACTGTTGCTGGGAGGACGTTACAGCGGCTGCCATCCGACGCGGGTACAGCTACGAGAAGGTCTCGGCGACTGTTGATGACCCGGCCCTGCAGCGGCGCGTGCACGAAGCCCTGACAGACGGGCGGTACATGCCCAGGCTGTGCAGAGTTGGTTTGATGGGTCTCTGGGATGCCGCTTGGCCTGGACTAGAGTCACCCACGGAAGCTATGCGAGAGATGATGATGTCAGAGACCCTACAAACCCTGTGGCTGGGTGGCTGTGCTCTATCGTCGTGGCGCTATCGATTGGTAGAGGGGTACTGGCGGTACCGCGAGGATCGATCGGCGCCGCCGTCTGATCTTGTCGCCTTTCTATCGGCCGTGCAGGACAGTGGTTGCGGGCCAGCTCCAGGCCTGAAGTTGGCCGTGGTACTAAGCCTGCTCGTCACTGGGTCGCTGTGCTCTGAACGCCCGTGGCTGTTCGACATCCCGGCTGAATTTGAAGACTTGCTGACTGCGCAAGGCCGAAAGGCTCTCAACGGCCAGTTGAATAGCGTGGAATGGGCCGCTCGAAAAGTACGCTCGGGCGTGCTCGCCATCCAGGACCTGACTGCTTAGTTGCTGTGTGTGGGCTTTGTTCTTTATGAAGCGAGTTTAATTATAACACGAGCCAACTCTATAAATACACGTCTATTTTTGGAGTACGTCTACATATATACATGGCTAAACTCGTGTCAATCGTCATTTATTTCACAGACTACGCGATGGCTCTGGACCCCCTCGAAGCGATTCGCCTGATCGATTCTATTGTCGATGTCGGTGTCAGCCTATCGCGCGTCCAGCCCTATCATCAACGCCAAGGGCTGATGACAGCGTACTCTGTCTTGCACTCCCGCGTGTTTATAGCGATGACCCGGGCTGATCCGCCAACAGCGCCGACGCCAACACCTGTATAAGACCAGCCCGAGCCCATCCAGCAGTCGTCTGTTGCGATCACCGCGCCACAGTCAAGTCCTGATGCGTACTGGTGGGACACATTTGAAGGCCGGCCGGATCTCGAGACTGCCGCGAACAACATGCGTCTTCATAGGGGATCGGGCCCGACAATCGTTCGAATCGTAGAGCTTGTCATGGCAGAATGCGGAAGACCGGCTGGTGACTATGGCTGTATTCATGTGAAACGGTACATGAACAAGCGAGCCGGTGACATTGCTGGTGTCATGCTGGAATACTGCGAAGAGATAGTCGATCTGCATCCCAATAGCGGACACTTTCGTAGTGTCGAACGGGCTAATATATCAGTTGTCGTCCGGCTCTTGTGTAGCATGGCCTTTAATACTGTTATATCCCCCGTCTTGGCACACGCGCGTGATGAAATGAGCCCACTGGACTCGACGCGAGTTCGACGGGCTTGTGACTACGCGGTCGATGTGCACAAACGCGTGACTGATCAGCGCCACTATCGTAGCAAGCGCCGGCGCGACTGTACTGCGTAGACTGGTGTGTGTCGTGTTCAGCTCAACGCTATAATTAACAATTTCTATATACATACCGTCTATATTTAGAACGACCTTTCGTTTTTATAAGCGCTTTTGGATGACTTGTGCATTGCCATTTACTGTGACTATGGCACCGAGCGCAAGCGAGTCGCGACGGTTGATCAGCCTGCTGACGACGTCGGTCCAGATGGCGATGCACGCTGAAGAGCCCGGCCAGATCCTAGCGAGGTCGCGAGAGTACGGCAGCTTGTGCGACCAGATCCACTCGGCGATGACGCGCGTCTCTACCTCGTCGTTTGACGAATCTGATCACGAAGCCTCGAGCCCTCGATCAGCAAGCGGTCTGGACCAGGACGACGCGTCTGGTAATCAGTATCATCCCAAGCGAATTCGTAAAATGTACTGGTGGGACATATACGAAGGACGGCCCGACCTGCAAGAAGTATGCACCGAAGCCCGTCGCACGTGCTACCATGCCCGGTCGTGCTATGCGTTGATCGATGCTGTGTTGGCTGAGGAGGGTATTTCTGGGCTACGGGACGATGCCTCTGACATCGACGAGTACATATGGCACCGCGCAGGTCACGTGGCAGACACAATTCTCAAGTACCAGTCTGAAATTGTGGCTGCTCACGAGCACATGAAGCGCGCGGCATACTTACCGCCCGATTCGCCAATCGATATTTCTGTTCAAGCTCGTCTGACATGTACCGCGATAGTGCCGTCCGTTGCCCGGGTCGTGGTGAGACGGGCCGCTGAAAGTCGTTCGAAGAGAGAGGCTGCTAGAATCGAATCCCTGTGTGACCTGGCCATCGCCATGCGGGCCAGCATATCTAACCGGCGCGGTTGCGTTGGTCGCACCAAGAGCCGAAGACACCCTTCCACGAAGCAGAGGCTTGGGGCCAAACGGGCCTGACGTGTTTTATTACACCCTTCTTGGCTGTAATTTAACGGCATTGCACAATTCAAACATGCCTTGCGATCGTATAATGCCATGTCACTCCGCAATGGCGGGAAGCGAACACGCACGCACCGTCATGGCTTTCTCGGCCGAAGAGGCCAAGCACCTCATCGAAAGGCTTACCAGCGAGACGCAGCGCATGAACCGATCCCAGACACAAGAAGAGTTCAGTGTGAATGCCAAGAAGTACAAAGAGGTGGCCAGCACAGTCTACAGGGCTATGATAGACCCGGCCCGTGCCTGGGCGGCTCACGGCAGGGCCCTGGCGCCGCCGTTCAATCCCGACACAGTCCACTCGGCCGCGCTAGTGTTACCGTCGCGATCGAGCCCACAGCACCATCGGAAGAAGACCCAAAGCCGTGGGCCTCGGCAAAAGCACTCGGGAACCGACCTCTTTTGGTGGGACAAATTTCCAGACGATCCTGCACTTCAAGCCGTTGTCAAGACTTATCGCCAGAAAGGCCTTCAACTGGACAATGTCAGAGCTATGGGCGAGCTGCTGCTCGCTCGGCACGGTGCAGCGCCCTTGGCTGGCCGGTCCGCAAAAAACATCGAAGAGTACATGGTCTCGCGCGGAGAAGAGTTTTTGTGTATGATGTTAGCGTACATGCAAGAAGCGTGCACCCTCAACGACGACCTTTCTGGTGCCAGAGGTCCTGTCGGCGAGGCATTCGATGTCAGTGATGAGGTCCGGATCCTATGCAACATCGCATCGCCGATGACGCTGGAAGTGATTCATAAATACGCCCTGGCAAGCCGGGGTGCTGACGGCGCCGATCACTTCGAACACGGAGCGAAAGGATTGCTCGGTCTGCGAAAGCGCATGAAGCGCAAACGGGAAGTTTGGCTCAAGCGCCCGTCCAGAGACTCTCCGTAGGGAGAGTGTGACTGGCTGTTGATGTTGTTGTTTTTTTTTATAGGCGTCGTCGTACAATTAAACCACACAACTAAGACATCGAGTAGCACATGCTTTCAGCGCACAGCAGGCCATAGCCTGTCACCCCGTTCTGCGCGAGGGTGTCCATTGTTTCGTTGAGGTCCCAGTAGCCCAGTCGCGGGTGGGTCTGCAGCGTCATGGCAAGCTTGATAACAGCCGGCTGCGTTGCCTGCGCCAGCGCCTTTTGCGATGAGTCTTGTCTCAGGGCCTGCAGGGTGGCCAGGAAACCCGACGCAGCACAGATTAGCTCTGCGAACGACGGCGCCCGCTCCAGTGGCGGTGCGTCTTCTTCGGCCAGCCAGTCTTCAAACGGGCTGTACACCAAGCCCACGGCCACGGCCGCTTGGGGTGTGTCTGGCCACAGGTCTTGGCTGCCTGTCTTTCCGCCCTCGTCGTCGCAGGTTGGCAGAGGATCAAACCAACCGTCATCGTTGTCCTCAGTCAGCTGACGCACGCGCCAAGCGCCCAGCGCCGTCTTGACCGTGGGAAATTCATCTGCTTCAAGGCCCATGCAGATGACGGCCCGCGACAGCGAGTCGTACGGACTGGTTTCTAGCGAATGTGTCAGTCGCGCGTTCGCCACCAAATCGCGCTCGGCTTCTTGAAGGACTGCGCCGACCTTCTCGATGCACGAGTGGACGTTGGCACAGCGCAGGTAAGCCGAAAGTAGGTTCAGTGGTAGCGGTTCTGACGTGTCTTGGAGAAGGGTGTCGTCGCACTGGTGGATGGGCAGGCGCTCTATAATGGCACGCCAAGAGTTGAAGTGCCGAAACGCAAGGCCGGCTTTCTGGATAGCGTACGCAGCTTGCTCGGCCGCGTCCGAGCCAACAGCGTCAAAGGCCTCTGTCAGGCCAGCTTGGTACAGTTCGTCGAGGCTGGGCATGTCCGAGCTGTGACCCAGCGCGTCGGCCAGTCTACGGTCCGCATCGGCGTCGGCCGACGGGGCCAGAGCCGATTCCAAAGCAAGCTTGAGACTCGGATTGGGCATGGCGGTCGACAGAGAAAATGGACATCTCGACCGCCGTTTTATGCCCGGCGTTGCGGCAATATTCGTTTCGGGTAACGGCCCACAGAGTTCAGTTGGCATGTCATTCCAAAAAAACACAGCGTGCTCTGGAGCACTGGCCAAGTAGAGATTGCCAATGCACGATCGGTGTTTTTCATCACAAGGCGCTGGTCGCGCTGCCGGCTCAACGCCGCGTAAAGCGCTCCCGGTATAAACAGAAACAGATCGAGTTCTTGGCTCAGTCGCTAATTTTACCAAGGGTCATTCTCAAGATGCTTTCTCTGCTTGTGCAGCTTGCGTTGGTTGCCGCCGCGTCGTCGTTGTCGGTGCGCCGGCACTACGATCATTACAACAAGGCGTGCATGGACACGGATGTCGTTGCTGACATGCTTGTATCGGGCGATCACAAGACACACGCAATCGAGATTCACGCGACCGACGGCTGTCGCGGGTATCCGTATCGCTCCATATACATTTCCCCCGACCAACCGTTCGCCATGGGGCAGTCTCGCTGCAAGCTTGTGTCAGCACGCCTGGGGTACGAAATACAGTGCGTCCATGCGACGAGTGCGTCGCACATTCTCCGACCACCGGGACTTGGGCAGTGCATGAAGAGCAACCTACCGCAGACAATGTACACGAGCGAAAGACAGTGGCGGTGGTTTGTTATGACTTCGTGGAGATTGGTCGGCTTTGCGAGCCCGGCGGAAGCGGCGGCTCATGCTCGTCGTGTGTTCGGACACCAGACTCACGACCTACACGCGCTCACAAAGTCTTATTCCAGTATCAGAGGAACCGTGAATGCTTACGGGTCAGTTGCGCAAGGGGTTATCTGGGCTGCGTCCAAGTACCCTGGCGCTGCTAGCTTTGCTATGCGCCAAGGCTCCGCAAAGGCGGCAGAGCTGTTTATAGCAAGGCAGACGGAAAACGAGCTGGATATTTTCGATCTTGGTGGGCTCAGTTCGATTTTTAACAACCCGATACTGATCACAGTGCTCGAACAGTTTCTTGGCATCACCCTGCCTGACACGTCGCTGCTATCTGACCCAGCAACCCAGGGACAGTTCATGTCAGAACTGTTGAACACCGTGTTGTCGAGAAGCAGTGGGTCTACCTCTAGTGCCGGCGGTGTGTCTGCCAACAAGGTTTTAATCGCCGTCTTTGCGGTTGTCGTCGTGTGTGTAAAGAGCGTGGTTTGATAGACGCGTGAATTGCATTGTAATATATCTCTGAATGAATCACATCGTGTGCATTTACTTCAAAAGAAGAGAAGCACGCGTACACACTCAGTTAACCATGAGCATCGGTACCGCCGGCGATACATTGGAGCTGCGCCTCGCAGACGCTCTGGATGAGCTGGCCGACAAGCCAGTGGTTAGGGTGACAGACGCGCCGTTCCAGATCGCGGCCAGTCGCTTGTCGATTGATCTGTACAACTACCTTGTCTGGCGCAAGCCCGTGGCCATGGGCCACCCGAACAGCGAGTATTGGCTCGTCCTGTGCGAATACGACACGCTGCCGACCCCGTGGATTGTTGTGACCCCCGTCGTCAGCAAGCCGGAATTCAAGTTGTGTACGCTCAAAGCGCTGCTCGAGAACCATCTGAGCGACGACGTGATTAAGCCGCCGGGTAGGCTGATCGGCGTGTACTGTTTGCGCCAGGAAGTACCAATGGTGCTCTACGCGACAACAACCAAGCAACGAGCCAAGCGCGCCAAGTACATTCTATGAGAGTGTGCCATTGCAAATTGACATCTGCCCTAAATCTTGAATTTGTTTCGAGTAGCATCGCAACACAGCACACCACAGCACAAGCCCGTTCAGTCCTTGTCAAGTCGGCGCTTGGCCGCAAACATCTCTACACTCATCTCGGTCGACGAGCCTCGAGACCCCGCCGCTATCTTGACGTCTCGGAAGAAACGATCGGACACGATGGCCCAGGTCCGAATGGTGTGGTTGCAGTCCTGTTTCATGCACATGTACAACAGCGCCAGTGTTGTCAGCGGCATCCGAGTGGCCTGATGCTCGGCCACAAAGTAGACGGCGTCCTTCATGCACGGGCGACCATCGCGTGTCGCCAGCGTCTCAAGAACACCCGTGGCTTCTCGCCACTGCCCACGCTGCAGTGCGTAGCACAGCATGTCCTCCAGGTCGATCATGGCGATGTCCATTAGCGGTTCGAGCGCCGGATAGAAGGGCAGAACATTGAACAGCGGGCCCGTTCGCATCCCAGCGTAAAGCGCTGGAACACTGTCATGGGCACGTTCATTGGCCATGTCGATGAGAGCCATCCCCATGTAGTAATACACGGCTTCGTCGCGGCCCGTCTCTGAGACAGTATGCGAAAGGTGGTCAATGCCAACCGCAGCCAGTGCTATCCCCTGCTCTTCCCAGTCGCAGTCGTCCATCCTTTCGTCGTCGTCGTCAGAGTCATAGTCCGAGTCGTCTGGATGAGTGCCAGTGATCTCGTTCACGAGGTGCGCTCGGACGGCAAGATACAGATCGTCGGGCGACACCGTCTCGTGTCTGGCGTGCAGATTGAATGTGTTGCGAACGGCTTTGGCCATGGCTGTTGGTAAAATGCGACATTAAGCGCGAGAAGGTGTGCTTATAGTACAATTTAATTCTATTTCCGACCACGTCTAATCTGGGAAAACCCCACAAAGCTTTAAATAGACACGTCGAGGTCGCACTCGGCCACCGCCAGGCACCGGTACAAAGCCTGGCTCACTGGCGCAGGCAGGCTGGCGTCAAGAGCCATTGCGATGGCCAGTAGCCCGACGTCGGCCGATCCAGGCCGTCTGAGCTTGAGGTATGTCACAAGGTTGTTGGCTCTACAACTGTGATACGCGTCGTCGGGCCAATATCGGAGGCGTCGCATCGCTTGTATCAGTCGGCGCAGTGTGTGCGCGCTGGCCGCTTCCAACGCAGTGGCGTTCCACATGGTAGCCTTTGGATCGTAGCTGACGATTGAAAAGACGGCAGAGGGCGGTGCGATAGGACGGTCGGGAGATGATTTCAGCGCATCGCCTTGGCTGCGCGGTACCACCCAGCACATCGCCAGCGGCAAGTGCTCGACAGGCACGCGACTGGTGTCAAACGCCTTTTTAACACTGACAATGACACCTTGCACAGAAGGATCGTCGCTATCGCCCCAGGGGAGGAACAGGTCGGCGGTGATGTCGGACAGGCCTGACGGCGCTTCGAGGTACTGTACGTGCACTGGAACAGACGCTTGCACAACCGATCCCGAGATGATATGCGTCTTCTCATCTACCAACGACGCCGGTACCAAAAGAGCAGGGCCCTGTTCGCGCGACAACCGAAGCGTGCAAAGGGGTAGCTCGGCCACCGCCCCGTAAGTGTCAATGACACACTGGCACTCTGCTGCCGATAGGTCGGCGATAGCGAGCTTGGATAGCCGTGTTGATAGGCTGCACACCAAGCCGGGATTGCGAGGCAACCGCGCCACGACGAGCATGTTCAGAACAGGCATGATCGGCCAACGTTCAATGACTGGGTCGAGCAGATGCGTGTCGATCATTCCGCTATACTCGAGGTACTTCATGCGCGACTCGACCGACTGGAGTGGGGCGGTGATGACGATGGGCGATAGACTCTCGGTGAAGCAGTCGTGGTACGGAAAGCGGGCCGTAGCGTTGACGAGAGTGACAAACGGCCACACAGTGGCGAGTAAGTTGGCCTTGTATAGACAGTCGCACGTGCACGGTCTCGAGTTACACGACTCGACCTTCCACAGCAGCGTGACTTGGATAACCGGATCGACGTGCGCACAGCTTATGAGCAGTGCTTGTAGTCGGACCAGCCACTCGATACGCCCGGTGCATCGAGCACCTGCTCCGACAGAGATGAATACACCCGCGTTGCCGCTCCCGAGTAAACTGATTTCGAAGTGACTGTCCAGCTCGGGTGCTGCGGCGGCATTGAAATCGGCGACAAGCTGTTCGCACGCCATCACGAATAAATGAGGATATACAGTGCGGTATGCACATGTGTAGTGTTAGTCGAGTCTATAATTAGCCGTTTTGAGTCTGAGTCAATCGCCTGAAAACCAGCCAACAGACTGTGTCGATAAGGTCTATCGTTTGCTGCTGAATGCGCCAGCCTTCGAGGACAGTCTCGGTCTGTGTCGTTGCCCGGCCGTGTAGCTCGCCCGACCCATGCACCGGTACTGTTGGTTGGACATCGGTCATCGCGCTGGTGCGTCTAACTCCCGGAAACCTATTGTTGGACGCCCTATTTATATACTAACCGATCTAAAAATAGAGCATAAAACCACTATAAGTGGAGACCGACAAATCGAAAGTGGCATTTTACACATCTTGCAATGGCCAGCTCACAGTCTTCTTCAGCCGCAACGCACTTCGAGCCAGCCGATCTGTGCCGCGAGCGCTACCTGGCCGAGCGCCAGCGTCGGCTCAAAGGTCCAGCCCAGCCAGCCAGAGACGTCCACGTGCAGGCTCGGACCCCCGTCTACCCTCAGAGTGATCGGGGGTTCATTCGCACCAAGGTGCCAGACGACAAGGTGGCGTGGACAGCGGCGTGGCCCGAGTACCGGCCACCCTTTTACCTGGCAGCGTGTGTCGCCGAGGAGCCGGTGTGGGCCGACAAGGCCGCTTTGCTGCCAGCCTACATCTTTGACACGCTGGACAACGGCGTCAACCGCAAGTCGTTTGAAGGGCCGGTCATTCTGGTTGACGGCGTGCCGCGCAACCCCATGGGCCGGACAGGCGCTCGCGGCCGAGGGCTGCTAGGCAAGTTTGGCCCCAACCACGCCGCCGACCCCATTGTTACCCGCTGGGCCCGGGATGAGGCGGGTGACGTTGTGCTGAACGACATCGGGCTGCCAATCGTCGAGCTTGTGGTGATCGAGCGCAAGGACTGTGGCGAGTGGGCTCTGCCTGGCGGCATGGTGGACAACGGCGACACGGTGAGCGCGACTCTGAAGAAGGAGTTTGGCGAGGAGGCCCTCGACAGCATCAACGGTCTGAGTGCCAAGGCCAAGCAGGCCATTGCGGCGGTGTTTGCCGGCGAAGGAACGCCGATCTACTCGGGCTACGTCGATGATCCTCGCAACACGGACGACGCTTGGATGGAGACGACGGCTGTCAACTTTCACGATCCCAGCGGCGATCTGTTCCAAGAAGTGCCTCTGGCTGCGGGCGACGACGCCGGAAAAGCCAAGTGGCACCGGTTCTCGGCGCAGACCAAGCTGTACGCCAACCACAAGCAGTTTGTCGAGAAGACAGTAGAGCTGCTCCAGGCTGGATATGCCTCGGTCTAAAAATAGATTAGCAGTATAAGTGTTGTGTGGCTGTGCAATTGCAACGTTCATTTACTATCGCCTTTGACATGGCACACAATCGCGCTTCTGATCACTACGGCACTCGTTCCAAGCGACTCCGAGTTGCTAACCCGCACGCGCTTCCTGATCCTGCTATCGGCGACATCCGGTCGCCAGTCGAGAACGCCATGGTCCAGGCCGAACGCAGCTTTGAACTTGTGAAGGGTATCTTCGCCGACCCGGCGACGGAATACATGCGCTATTGTCGCTCGTTGTCGGGGGCTTTTAAACGCGTGTGCATTGCCAAGCGAGGGTTGATCGCGGATCGGAGTATCACCCGGGCCGAAGAACATCGCCATCTCGCCCGACTGGAGACCATCCGCCTGGCGCTGATCAAGCTGGGCAACGACTACGACCTAGAGCCAGAAGACACTATGTTTACTTTAAACGCTCGGCGCTAATCATAGATTAAAGGTGCATTTACTATGCACAGTATGTCTGACTCTGAATCGTCATCGGTCGCCAGCATCAGTGCGTTTGACGTGTCCTATAATGTCATGCTATCGCCCTACAACACCAGTGGTGATGACAGCGACGACAGTGAGGGGGACGGTAGTGAATCTGCGTCTTCGCTCTCGTTAGAGCGAAGCTACCTCGGCCGTTCAACACCCACAGGTCGCCCGGAAGATCCAGAGACAGACAGCAGCAGCGACGACGACGACGGCGATGACGATGACGTGCCTGATCTTTCTTGGGTTGAATGAGAGTTATTGAAATTCAAATATGATCCGAGTTCGCTTGGGGCCCACCGCCACAAAGGCACGCACACCATGCTTGTCGAGAGCAGGCTGCATGCGCTCTGTAACAGCGATGTCAAAGCCCGCTGGGAAGCCTTCCAGGCGAGAGTATTTGACGGTCGCTGCTGACAAGCCGTGATGCTGCACAGCGGCTACGCTTGCCTTGGCGTCCACGTGCCAACCCCACTGCTGGTGACCGCCGAACGTCGTTCGCTCGGTCAGATTGCACTCGTTGTCGGGTAGCCACATCACAACGAGCATGCCTTCGTGCATGTCGCGACTGGCCTGAAGGGCGGCGCGGACTTGCTGGATGTACAGGTCAAAGTCTTCGGATCCCAGAGCCAGACGCATCTGGTCCAACGCGTACCACATGCTGGTGGAGTAAATGCGCGGACGGCAGTTATTTCATTCTGATCATGGAGGCAGTGCGCAAGCTGTCCGTGCCAGCCACGCCCGAAGAGCCTCTAGGACTGGGCCTCGAGGTCAAAGATCGCGCGTTGCTGCTCCTAGCGATGGTTGTGCTCGACATCAACCGACCGATGCAGGATGCCCTCAACAGAGCATTGAAGCTCGAATCCGCCGAGCACGGTAACGAGCCGTGGGCTCTTGCCAGCGATATACACTCGTGCATTGGCAAGAAGGACACCCAGGGCCATCCGCCTGACATGGTGTTAGACGTGGCCATCGACTCTATAAGCCGGCACGGGCCTTACGCGCTGTTATCAGACACACAGCCCCTGAAAAACCCCGACGGTAGTTTGCTCAAGGACGACCCGATCGCCAAGCGTATCGCCGAAAGGATCATAGGCCATTTACTCGACCCGTCATGAGTGCCGTGGATGTCAAGGGGCCTATTCTACTCAGACAACTCGACGATCTACTGAGTCCGGTCGAGTGTGCTGACATGCTGCGTCGGGCCGATGGCATACAAGACGATGTGCTGAGTAACGTTGCTTGGCACCCGTGTCGGAATGCCATGTACGATCAGGTTGTTATGGTTGACCAAGCTTTGGCGGCCAAACTGTGGCGGCGCGTCCAGCCTTACGTGCCTACCAAGTACGGGGGGTACCACCTGCTGTACCTCAACAGCTACTTTCGTTTCTCGCGTTATCCGCCTGGGGGCTACTTCCCGATGCACCTGGACGGGTGCAACGAAGACAAGCACGCCTCGGGCGAGACAACATGCGCGTACTTTACCCTCAACATATTCCTCAACGACGACTTTGACGGTGGGCACACGGACTTTTTCAACAAGATGAAGGGCGAGAAGAAGCCTCGCTTCAGCGTGCAGCCCAAGACCGGCCGGGCCGCCCTGTTCTGGTCGGCCCAGCCTCATCGCGGCAACCGAGTTACGCGCGGGACCAAGTACCTGCTTCGTACCGACGTCATGGGCATCTTGCACCCGACGCCGGCTCAGCTCGAGCGGATTGCGGCTGCCACCCCTAAATACTCAGAATAGACATATCTATTTATAGTTTAAAATTACACTATAAGTAGAAACAATTCGATCAAAAGGTTCATTTTTACATTGCCATTCGCCATGCACCCGTCTACGTCTGCCAGCATCGCGACACCATGCACATTGACACCCTGCCTCCGACGACAGACATTCAAAGGGTTCAACAAGACGTGCCCTGTGCCAAGCGTGCTCGATCTTATAGACATGACGCCGGTCCAGCGCAGTCTTCTGAAGCGGCGTTTGCGCCAGCACCGCCTTCTGCTGCATCTCAAGAGTGTGTACTTGCATCGGAAGGGTGTGTTTAGAGCTCTGGGCGAGAAGCGAGTCAGGAGTATCATTGCTCTGGCGACTCAAGCGTGATAGTCTAGCATTGAATTGAACGTTACACTACTGTGCTTGGTCCACTTTGTGATGCCGCGTGTTCCACCCGACCTTCCAGCAGAAGGGCCTTGAGAGTCCTGGTCCCGGCAGAGGGCTCGTCGTAGAACAGATCAAGCATGGCCGTGATGCTGCCAAGGCACACTGTCGGTGTCTCCATTACACCCCGCAGCACCTGCTTCGCCTCTTGCCGTCCTTTGTAGCATGTCTGAGCTCTGGCCTGTGCAACGAGTTGCTTGACCCAGCGATGGCTGTGTTCGAACGGCCAGCTGCGCATTGCGCGTCCTAGCGCTCGACCTAGCGCTCGATTGAGAATGGCAAGGCGCCACGACGTTGGAGGTATTGGCTCGGCGCACACCAGCACAGCTCGCGTCTCGGCCAGTGCTTGAGCACTGTCCATACAGTCTGGGGCATACACCTGGCACAGCCTGAGCGCTAGGTCAGTAGCCGCGGCCTCACCGTCAAATAGCTTCGGCATGGTAAAATGCACTTTGCTACGGCTACGCCGTGGTTGGAGCGACCGTGGTTGGAGCAACAGGGATTGGGTACTCGCCGTCTAGGATCGTCGCCAGAGTGTAGGCTGTGGCCGGGTTGCCAACGGGTCGGTACCCAACGCTGAGCGTCCAGTTCATGAACGTGCCATTGCGACCGTCCGACACAGACTCGAGGAACGTCTCCACGCTGCCCAAGCCAGGCACGCTCACGGTGAACGGCAGGACTTGCTCGACAGGTAGGACGGCCGAGTTTAAAGGGAGGGTGGCTGCTTCGGTCGTTGCGCCTAGGAGCACGATAGCATCGACACTGAGCGCTGTAATGGCCAGTGTAAGGTTGACGGGCGGGTAAGGCCGATTGTGAAACGTGCAATTGGCCGACCCGCAGCCATCGGCGATGTTACACACGCTGGACGAGAACACACATGCTTCAGGGGCCGGCGCTGGTGCCGGTGCCGGTGCCGGTGCTGGTGCTGGCGGCGCTGGAAATGTACACGAGCTACTGCGCTGTCCAGTAGGGCAGTTTCCTCGAGATTTGGCCGACGCAACGCAATTCTTACCACAGCAGGTGTGCTTCTTTAGGCAGCATTGGCCGATGTAAAACGTGTTGCTGGCACTGCAGTCAGGATCGCCAGCGTGCACCAGAGAGCACATGGCCAATATCGCAATCAGCCAGGCTGCGCAGCAAGTCTGCATGGCGCTAAGATCAAAGAAAAATGACGCTATTGCGCCGCTTCTGCCAAGGCGGTTACGTGCGCGATTATCGCGTCCAGCTGACTTTTATCGCCCGGAGCGCGCCGGTACCGACGCAAAATGTGCTGTACGTGAGCGTGGCGGTCCATGCGACGACTAGCGTGCACGAGACGGTCCAGAAGGTCTCGAGGCAGGCGACGACTCTGGCAAGACGTTAGCACGCGGTACACTTGATCCCAGTTCTGCTGATCCATAAACACCTCCAAGACGGGCGCGATGAGGTTAGCCATGATGTCATTTTGTCGCGGGATTTGGCCGTAGACCGCGATCAAGGCCGGGTGGAGATCGGCCAGCGAGCGGTAGCGGCGCGGCAAAAGAATCCCTGCGATCATGATGTACCCTTTGGTTCGAGTGATGGCGTCGTGACTGTAGACCGACGCAACTAGGCTTCTGGACAGCAGCACCATTTTCTGGCGGTAAGACAATGACTGTCGCTCTAGGCAGGCCAGGATGGCCATGCCGATGCACAGGCATCGATATGACTCGTTTATCGTATGTCGTTCGGCGTCGATCTGCTCCAGCATGGCAGCATCAGCGGCTTGCAGAGCACTGTCAGGGTCGTCAGCGGCGACGTGCGGCGCCATGGCACTGTATGCTATCTCGACCATGGCCAGAGTTCCCAGTGACGGCGGAGGCATGATGTATACTCTTCGGCCTGAGACTCTTAGTGTCAAGTTGCGTTTACGACGACGCGCTACAAGCACTGGTCGAGTGGGTTTGAGTTGGCCGGCACCGAGAGTGTGTGTTAAGTGTGGCTGTACAATAGAGCGAGACGGTATGATGCTAAATGGTAAATTACACGGCCAATCAGACAGACGCTGTGCGCTGCTCTATGGCCAGCTTCTCGGCCAGCTTCTTCCAGAAGATAAACTTGTCGTCTTCAAACTCTGGACGCCAGAGCGCCTTGCGCCACAAAAACCGCAGCACCATACTGTCAAAGGGTGCTCTGGGATGACAGGACAACGCACCCGCAACAACCCGATCCCAATCTTCAAGATCGTCTGGCCGGTTCAAGGGGCACAGGTGGCGCATCAAGAATTCGCGAGCTTGGCCAGACACGACGATGTGGTACACTTGCAAGTCTTCGTTGGGGTACGGCTTGGCCATCTTCTCCAAGGCGTCTTTCGCGGCGTGTCGCACACACCCCTGGCACGCCACACTGTCGTTGTCCGACGACGTCCAGTCTGGTGCACCGTGGTTGCACCAACCGGAGGGAGGCACTTTGGGCACACGCTTGAGCTCGATCTCGGCCTCTCTCAGCTCGCGGGCCACCTTGGGGTATTGAGCGTCGAACAGTGCCATGGTAAATGGCCAACATGTGTTTCGATCACCGTTTTTATATGCCCATCTAGATATATAAATAGACCAAGACTATTACCGGACAAGCCGTCTTTAGACAGTCTATAACGAGAACGATTCTATTGGTAGCAACGATTGTATACCATGCTCATTTACTGACACCATGGCAAACGTCCTATCGGCTCGAGACGAAAAGGCCATGCTAGCCCGCCAAGAGTACACCTATAGCCAGGCCCTCGATCAACTGCTAACGCGATGCAATCCGACCGACGCTACGACATGGACACAGCAGCTGGGACAGGTTCTGGCCGACGCTACGTACCCCGGATTTCGCTGCGCCAACGCAGAACGCGTGTGCATGGCGCTGTTTGTGCGCCAAGTGATACCCCGCATCGGTCCGTACCTGTGCCCAGTGCCCGACGTGGTTGAAGGTCTGTTTGACATGGCCGGCCTGCCCGGATCGCCTCGGTACCGTGGCTTGGTTCAGGGGTTCAAGCTGGCGACGTACACTATACATCTATGGTCTGCTTGGCGAGTACTCCTGAACCGGCTGCCAGAGATTGGGAATATCCACATTGGCAACGTGACGTCTCTGCTCAACGCTCGATGGCTCGATGATCTCGAGGCAATGCTGGACTTGATCCTTGGCGACGCTGTCGAGTTGGGGTCGGTCGCCAAGTACAAGCCCGTCGCACTACTGAAGCTGCGCCTGCAGCGGGACACGCGCCTGCCCAATCGGCTGGCCGTCAAGCTACACCAGCTCTGCATCCGTCTGGACGCAGCTCGCCTCTCTTAGCAAGCGTCTATAACGTTAAAATTTGAGTCATTTACCGTCTATCAGAGCTCGTACACACACACACATAGGGTCTCATGGAAGACGGTCTCGAGCGCAGTCTCTGTCAGCTGCGCGGCCAGAGCCATATCGCCATTACCGCTAATCTGCACGACCTTTTGCGGCCATTTTACACTTGCCCTGTGACAGACACTGGCGTTGTGTTTTGGGTTTGCCTCGGCGAGGCTGTAGTCCGCACTCGCTCGAGTGCCATACTGGTCGCTGTCGTCGAATATTGTCGCCGGTACTGCCAGTGTCATGACTGCTGTGCCTGCACCTGCTTCGACGCCTTGTGGCATGGCATCAACTCGGCAACCCAGCGCGGCGTCGATGCGGCTGCAGAGCCGATTAGAGTGCCAGTTCGGCCAGTACTCAGACGGGCGATTTGACCCCGCCGCTTTCCGTCACTGGGTCGCATGCGCGGTGCCAAAGGAGATTGGCGTGTTCCGCGAGATGAAAGATCAGGTGCCACTCAAAGAATCGGGCTATGTCATCGTCAACATCAGCGTGGCCGACGACGGTGTCGTAGCGTGGGACGCGTACACTCACTTTCCGTTTGGTGACCGAGTTCATGCGCATCTAACGGGCCTTGCACAGGGCCTGCAGAAGCTTGCAGATCGCAACGCGTTGTCGGCCGGCGATTCATGCTCGATCGTACACTTCATGAGCGACCGTTTCCCATACCAATCGGGCCGCATCGACCTGTGCGGTCCTATCGCCTGCCACGGGTGCCCGGTGGATCGGAACTTCATCTTGATACCAGACACAGAGTTTTTCTGGTGGAGCCCCAACTCACGATGGGAGGTGAAAGGCATGAACTGGGCCAGCCAAAAAGAGCATTATCGCTATCTGAGACAGATCCGACCGGCACAGCCCCACGTTCGACGGCTGTTCTTTAACGGCACAGACACGTCAAATAAGCCCCGGGCTTCGCGCGTTCGTGGGTATCTTCGCGACCACGGCACACCAAGATTGGACGTCGATGCCAGCTTAACGTTTGTGCCGCTGGACAACGCTATCTGGTACGAGGGTACCTTGAGCTTGCCGGGCACCTATCCATGGACTGGACGTCTCAAGCAGCTGTACATGCTTGGGCTTCCGGTTGTGCACGTTTCGGTGATCACCATCGGCAAAGGCTACGTCGACCCCGAGTGGCACTCGTTCGTCGACCTGGTCGTTCCGCCAGATCTTCGCACGAACATCACATTCTTTCATGACAAGCGGCTTGAAGACGATAAGATTGCCGTCCAAGACCGAAGGCTGAAGGAGTTAGTCGCAGACTTGGACTCGGCCGAGCTGTCTACCGAAAAGGCCCAGCTGGCCCTTGAGTATATAGAGTCCCTAACCAGCGACGACATCGCAGAATACTACGCCAGCTACATCAGTCGGTCGATTGCACTCGGCGTTCCGGTTCTGGATCGGCCGGAAGTGTGCATGCATTCCAAGAGCGGCAGCGTCTATCCGAGAGTAGAACTGAAATTAGACTTCTAATTCGGGACTGTCTCGATTTAGACGTGCTACAAATAGCCCTAAAAACCACTATAAGTGGAAATCGAATTCGATTTTGGTCATTTTACAACCAGCTCGGCCATGTCTCAACATCCTCTGTTCGCGATTCAGGCCGACATGTACAGCAGCGCGCTTACCCACACCGATCGGCCGCTGCAGCCCGACTCGTCGTCGGACGAGTGGAAGGAGCATTTTCTCAGAGTGTACATGACAGATGCCCATCCTGACCTGCACCGGCCCGACGCCGTCGCGTTTCGCATCATGGCGCTTTGCCGCGCCATCACATCCATCATGGGCACTGTGCTGCCTGTTACCGACGCTATCATTATCGCCGTGCACGCCTTGACGTCCGACTTTGGCTTTCCGCATGCAATTTATCGCGCCGTCCGTGATACCAAGACCGAGCGCAACCTAATGCCTTGCTGGCGGAGCTTTGTGCGTCTCGTTCCAGAGGGTGTCAAGATCCACTACGCTTTTATCCAGTCTGCCATGCTAACGGAGCAATGGGGCGAGGCTGCTGACATCATCAATGCCATGTTCGAGCTTGGCTGGGAGTCTCACCCCGAAGAGGCAAAGGCCATGATCAAGTGGGCCGTCGCGACGTATCGCCCGGGTCAACTCGACGTTTATGTGCAACTTCATCTTCTGGCTCGCATGCACTGCTCGCCCGATGACGTTCGCTGGCCCGAGCTGGAGGCCAAGATTGAGCACGAAGAGTCTGTCTACCGCTACTGTGACATGATTGACATTGATCAGGCGTGCCTCGACCTACCCGAGCCGGTGGCGACTCGGTCGTGAAACAGCGTTGTAATTATCAATTCAAAAATAGATATAGCAGACTATAAATACATTCACATTTACATGTACATTCAGCTTACAGTCACGCCAAAAGCCTCATTTACTGAAGCCATGAGCGTGTCTGTCAATCCAACACCTTCGCACAGCGCAAACAACGTGTCATGGGCTGGTCTCGTGGAGTGGGCGAGAGAAGGGGCGTCTGTCCGAGAGCTCGAAGACCGAGTTCGAGGTAGCGTGCGGGCCGTTGTCGCTCAACCAGCAGAGTGGTACGCCATTGGCATCGAGCTGACGATTCGGCTGCACGGCGAGGTAGACCAGACTGTCTTACAGAGGCTCGGCGAGGCTTATTTGTACGCGACGACAGACGATAACCGACAGGCGAGCCTCGATACAGAGTTTCTGTACACTGGCATGCTCGGGCCGATGGTCGGCAAGTTAGCATCCTTGCGCCCGGCCCTGAACCAGCTTCTAGGCCCTCGGCCCATTGCCGATCGCATGTTTTTGTTCGAGGCGCTCTTGACCAACGACGTTGCTGCGGCCGAGCAGATTCTCGGGGACATTGCCAAGCGAGACTCGTGGCCTGCGCATCCGATAGAGTTCCTCCAGCTGGCGCTAGAGATGGCGTGTATCCAGACGCTGCCGCTGCGTCTCGGCGCCCTTTTCATCCACGTTACCCGTCGGGAGGATCACGCGCCCAGCAACGATCACTGCCGGACCCTCATGCAGCTGGAGTGTGTTCTGGCCCTTGAGTTTGGCCAGGCCAGTCTTGATCAAGCAGTGGCTTGTATGTAGTCGACTGAGCTGGGATGGACTGGGCGTGGCATGCGCGTCAAGTCGTTTGGAATTGTACTATAAATACACTGACACGATACACGTTCCATGCCCGTGTTGCTAATATGCACAGTTCTAAAAATAGCATTAAATTACCATATAAGTGGGAGATCGATGAGAATAATCTCATTTATCTCACAGCATGTCTTGGTTCGATCTTGACCCACCCGTTGACTTGACCGACGCTGCAGGGCGGCCATGGCACCTTGGCATTCGCCACCTGTACACTGTTGTCGAAGGGTTTCATCACATGGACCTAGCAGAGTGCAACCGATCAAGCAAGGAGGACTTGACGTTTATGCTCGATCTTTCTTTTGGTAACTTTGAGCGCGCCGACCACTCTCTCGACTCTTGGCAATCGCTTGGCCGCACTCTGGCTGGGCTCGTGCTGCCAAAGCACAAACTACTGGGGCGCGCCTGGGCTCGTATCGCACTTACCGCTGCAGTCGCCACCAGCAATCGGTCAGCAATTCTCAGTCTGTACACTGGCTTTGAAGAGGGTGAGCTTGAGACGCTATGGCCTTTGCGCAACGCCATTCGGTTCCAAGTACCCGTCGACCTGCGCGTTGAGGCTCGGTGGCTCACGGGCATGATGGACAGTGCAGCCTGGTCGGAGGTGGTCAGAGTCGTCAAGTCGCACACCAACCGCCGACGTATCGGCGTGGCCACCAGAGACATCCAGCGCGAAGTGATTCGCCGGGCCAGAGTCTACCGCCTGCATATATCAGCAGCGGCCGCCTTTCTGCACCTCTTCCAGACTGCCGCCCGGATCGACAAGACGTCGTCTATCGGCGAGACTGCCAACCGACTGGACCGTAGCATCAAGCGGTCTCACTGTGATTTCGAGTGGACCCGCGAACTCGAGAACTACCACTGGAAGTAGAGTAGTCTAACTATAGCCATGAGGGTGCTGCTTGAACTGTTTGTGCAATTTATGTTTCATTTTACATCATGGAGCGCGAGGTCATTGAGATGGTAGTGTCCTCGTCGACGCTGGCTCGTCTAGACAAGGCTCAGGGCCGACTCGAGGGTCTCAGGAAAGGATTCAGAGAGCTGATCGGGGCTAGCCAGACAAATAGACTGGCAGTCAGTGATCGCTTGTGTGCGATACTCGGGCCGCTCTCGACTTATGCTGCCAAACCTAGCCAGTGGACACTGGTTGGCTGGGCCCTCGTGAGCAGTCTTCTGGCTGGATTCCCTGTGGACATGCTCCAGGCGGTTGTAGGGTGCCTGAGCATCATGCCCGTTACGCCGCTCGACAGGCAACTAGCCGTCGCTGCGCTCTACAGGGGTTTGAGGCGCGGGCGCGTTGAGTATCTGTGGTCGCTCCGATCGTACCTTGCCGAACACGTTGACATTGGCATTGACGTCGATCGCCGGTTCATCGCTGGACTGCTGAGATCGGTTGCCGACCCGCGCGTGTGGCAAGAGATGGACCGGATCATCGAGAATCGCGTTCGGCGCAAGCACGGCTGTCTTCTAACGCCGGACATCGCCCGTTTCATCGTGGCGTCTAACTGTGCACTGGGTATGCCATCGCTGACGGCCGTGTGGGTGTACCTGTGTCTCAGGCTCGACGCCGAACACGATACCGACCAAGCCGTGCTTTTCGTCGAGTTGGCCGAGGAACTTCTCGGCCATTGCACGGCGCTGCACGGTCTGCCTGCGTGGGGTCGCGCAATGGAGTGTGTAGCAATGGTGCTAGAGCAGTAGTGTTGGCGTAATTCATTGTACTTCCCAGCGATCGATAATGTAAAACAAACACAGGCTGAACACAAGTATAACCAAATCAGGACAGCCAGCGATTAGACCATCGGCCGTCTAACTGTGGGCTGTCCTGATTTGATGATTTCGCCAAGCTCGGTTCGCGGCTGTTTTTTTGGCAAAATCGCAACATTGCGCAATGCGCCGCAAGAAAACCCCACCAAGCCCCCAAGTGCCAAAATCGCCAAATCAGGACAGCCCACAAGTTGACCATCGACCGTCAACTTGTGGGCTGTCCTGATTTGAGGATTTCGCCAAGCTCGGTTCGCGGCGGTTTTTTTTTGTGGCGGCGCATTGCGCAATATCTATAATTAGACTGTGCTTAGGTCCGTAGACGCATCGATGTACACTTTAATCCGTCATTTACACTGAAGTGTTATTTTCGCCATGGCTCTGGCGTCAGCTGCAGAGGATACTCCGCCGACTCAGGCTACCATCACGGAAGACGTGGTGCGTCAGTGGTACTTCGATTCTCCGCCGACCGTTACCATACATATCGTCGACGTGTACGCCAACCCGGCTCACCAGCCAACCACAGCCAAGTTTATGGACTTGCTGCACTGTCTTCTCCCGAGGTTTGAGAGTCTGGAGGTGGCTCTGCACGTCGTGTACACAGCGCCAAACACGCCGTCGACGGGCTCTCATGCGTACGGACTGGGTCTCTTTGCTGTGTTGGCCAGCTTTGCGCACGCCGTCAGCGTCATTTGCCGGGCGCAGCCGGGTGCCGTGTTTGACGCCTTCGATACGATTGTGAATGGAGCGTTCCTTGCGACGCCGTGCGAGCTGCGGCTGGACCGGGTGCCGCCCGACCTGTGGCACATTGTCTATGGCATGGGTATGTTTTCGCACAACCTCCACTACCTCAAAGTCGTCGGCAGCTCGTGGCAGTGCCCAGGCTCTATCCTGTCGCCGCTGACATTGGCGGGGCTGTCAGACCTTCGGATCACCGTTGTGGGGCATGCCAGCGACGACGATGCTCCCAGCAAACTCGCCAGCATACTGTCTGCCACCAAGGCCCTGTTACTGCTGTCCATTGCCTATATTGGACCTGGTTTGCATCAGGCGTTTGTACCCAGCGCTGCTATTGGCCCGACGACCGTTGTTGATCTGGCCAACGTCTCGCTGACCGCCTGCAACCCAGAAGACACCAACCGGCCGGCGAGTGTGCTGTGGAATGGCAGCAGAGACATTGTGCACTGTGTTACACTGGCCCCCAAGGCCATCTACAATCACACTACAACAGGGATGCATCCTCTGCCACCAGTCGCCGTCGCAGTCGGGTATGCCTCGCGTGTGCTGTCGAGGATGTCCAACCTCGGCTCGGGATGCCCGCTGCTACTTTACGAGCGCATCGGCGTCGATGACACCCCTACCGACATGAAGAAGGCCATCTACACCAAGCAGCCCCGTCTGTGCTTTCGGTTGTGGCACAACACGGTCACTCAGGTCCTGCTCGTGAGTGTGTTTCGGTGCCGGTTGCAGCTGTTGACCCCAGCGGAGAGGCTTACGTTGGTTGACGCGGCCCTGGAGTTGGCTCTGATGAAGGTGGACGGAGAGTGTCTGGCCGGGGCGTTGTCAAACGAGCAGATGTTTAGCGCGCGGGTTGACCTGGCCGTCTACGACGACGAGCAGTTTGGGGCCAAGTCGTCTGTGCAAGGAACAGTAGACGCTCTGGTGAAGGTGTGGCGCGAGTGCAACAAGATTGCGTGGGCCGATTAGCACAACTAAAACACTCAATTGAGACTTAAAGCATTCGAGTCACCAGCAGCAGCATTGCCAAGCCACCGACCCCCACGATCGCCGTCGCAGTGTCTCCGCCAGACACCGAGCCCGGCCCAGCCGTGGTGGCAGTCATGCATCCGGTCTGCCGGCTGTTGACGCTGGATGTGTTGGGACACGGAACACACGCCGCAGACCCATAGGTGCTAGAGAACGTGCCGTTGTCGCACGGTGTGCATATAGGCTCGCCGGCACCGTCGTACGACGGGCCGACGCCGTAAGTGCCGGGTGGGCATTGCGCGAGCCATGGGGTAGTAGGCACTGAATTGACACACGCATAGCAACAGAGCAGTAAAACACACACGGGATGCATGACTCGGAGTGCGTTTAGGTCTCGTTGGTCACCGTCTCCAGTTGGTACTCGTTTGTAGGGTCCAACACAAAGTCGGCGATGACCTCCAAGGCATTGGGGTTCACGTGGAAGAAGGTTCCAGCCGTAAAGTTGCGGTTCATGAGGGTGACTTTCTTGCCGTCATCGCTCGTGTCGGCCTCAAAGTACTCGGTGGCAATGTCGACCAGGTCGTAGTCCTTGGACTGCAGCATCAGGTTCAAGAGGCAGTAGATGCACTCTGGCATCTGGTAGCCGTTCTCTGGCTGGACCTTGGACGTCAAGGTGGTCAGGCTCACGATAAACAGCATGAGGTCGGACGACGGTTTGAGGTCGCCCGGGGCCAGCTTGAGTCCTTGGGGGGCCATGACCATGAGAGGAGCTTTGGTCCCGACGTCAAAGTAGATTGACGAGGCGCCAAAGTCAATGACGCTGACCACTGGATCAGAGTCGGCCTTCTTGTTCTCTGCGTGAGTGACGATGAGGTTGCGGGGTGCAAAGTCGCCGTGGTGAAGGTAGTGCGGCGGGGCTTGAAACGCTTGGAGCATCTTGGCCACCTGCCGCAGCACCTTGGCAAACCACACGGCTTGCTCGCGCTCGGTCATGCCTCTGAAAAAGTGGTCCCCATGCACGAGAATGTGCGCCAGCGACATGCCGCGGCGCTCCATGACGACCACCGTGTCGGTCAGGTCGGTGTGCTTGCAGTCGCGTTTAAACAACTGAACCGTCTTTGAGACGTGCTCGGGGAACATCGTCTGGGCAATGACGCCTATGGCGATTTCGTTGTGAACCTTGGTGTGGTGGTACGGCACGCCGGGGCGGTCGTTCACAATCTTGACTGCAAAATCCTTGAGATCGTCAGAGTCTTTGGCGTACACAGTAGTGTTGGCGCCGCGGCCAATAACGTGCCTGTACTCGTCCGGGTTGACCGAAAAGACGGCGCCCGAAGGTAGCTCGAGTGCCATCTTGCGAGTGCGTGGCTTGTCGTTGTCGTTGGGCGGCTCTGCTTTGATCTTGGCCATGGCCCTGTTGAACTGCTTCACGGTCATCCAGGTGGTGTATCGGCAGTTGTTTATCTCGTAGATATACTGCTCTTCGGTCGTTACCAGCCTGTACAGGCTGACAGTCTCGCCAGCCGAGTACTTCAGGACGACCTTACGCTCTTCCAGTCGTTGGCAGTCGTAGACGGGCGAGATGTGGATGATCATCATCTCGAGGTCCACACTAGTCGGCGTGTACTTGGGGTTGGGTGTGATTGTGCCGTAGAACCGGTGCGCGATACGCGGACGGTTGCCTTCGGCGTCATAGCCGTCCCCGTGGTCGTAGCCGAGGTTGGTCATTTCAAGCGTTGCTCGATAGAGGATCTTCTTTGCGCTGTCGCTAAAGTCAGCCTCGTTGTAGGGGCGCTTCCGCAGGTGCTGCGGGAGGGTGGTGTGCCTGGACATGGTTCAATTGGGTGCGTAGGGTAAGGTACGCGTAGCAGCAGGGTGTGAAACACCCGAAACGACCGAGACAATGTGTTTGTCGTCATTGACAGGGGCCTACAAAATCGATTGGTGCCGAGTGCGTTTACACTTTCAGTCTCAGCGCGTTCACCAGTAGTGTTTCAGGCGAGCAATCGGGATAGTCGCCAAACACGCACACAGTCCGGCACCAATCAGCGTCATGACCTCCTCGGATGCTTCTCCGCAGAGTGGCGACAATGTCTAGGAGCACTTTGACGGTGACGCCGATCGCCGCTGCCATACAGTCGACGACCCGGGCCGGGACTTTGTATGCGCCGGACGAGTAGATACTCGACGTCAGTAGCACGCCAACGACAAACGGTACAACACCCACTGACGGGAGGTGGGTGCAGCTGGCCGGTCTCAGCCATTGACAAGTCCCGACCATGTATTGCTGGCGAGCGTCGCCTTTGGGACCGATAATAGCGGAAGATTGGCCAAAATCGATGAGCTGGACGTGTGGGTCTTCGCTGTCCACTCGGCCATCACTGGCGACTCGAACGCACACGTTGCGATGAAACATATCGGCGTGGACCAATCGGATGTGATCGGTGTTCAGGCATTGTAGAGCTTGGGCCAACTGAACCAGCACGGTACCCCAGTACGTCGTCTGAGCGTTCTTGTTCATGCCCGCAAACGCAACCGTGTGGTTTTTCATCACCCGGTCGAGAGATGTTCCCGCAGAGAGCATGAGCAGGGCAGCGCCATGCCTTTCAAGGCTGAGTAACTTAATCGGTCTCGGAACGTGGTCGGGCGCCATCATGTGGGCGAGCACTTGCATGGCCACCTCGTTCAAGGCGTACGGGTTCCACGTCAACTGGTTCGGGTCGATCACCTTGACAACGGCGTCTTGCCCGCTAACGTGATCGACACAGTACACTCGGCCGTGTGCGCCGGCTGCGTCAGCTTCTCTTTTCAGGTCTAGCTTGCGGTGGGTGTCGTACATGCCAGACGTGCTGTGATGCAGTGATATATTGAAAGTGTGGCTTCTCTTCCCCTCTTCTCCTTCCTCTGACGCGACATAGGCCGCCGCGAGCACGTTCTCGTAACTGTTGTCATAGGGATTGTGTTGTGCTGTGATGATGCGCGTTTCTTTCCACCGTCCAGTGCCACGCCTCGTGGTATGCGTCGTCTTCCAGTACTCGCTGTCGGATAGTCCCATGGCCTTCATGAACATGACATACTTTCCCTTTCTGTCCGGGTCGTGGTTGGATTCAACAAGACCGATGTCGTTGCATGCCTCGATCCAGTCCCACATAGTTATAGCGTCTGTTGCCATGAGGACTCTGTTATTGACGGTTGGTGGGAAATGACCCTCTCTCGCGCGTCGTTGTCTTAGGCTTTGAGTATTTGTCGCATGGCGCAGAGTAGTTTCTCGGGGTGTAGCGCAGGCACTGACACGGCACCCATCAACGGCGGGCGGGCTGGTTCATCCGAGGCGGAAGGTGGCCTGCCGTAAGGCATTACCGTAGCCAGGTCGCGCAGCTCTTTAAGCCAGACGCATGCTTTGAGTGACATTCCTTGTACATGACTGTCCGTCAGCGAGGCAAAGAGAGACTTCATCTCGAGCTCGGGCGGCGGGTAGTCAACCCTTCCGTGCTCGTCGCGGATCAGACGACTCCTGTCCTGAAACCAACCTCGAGTGACGTCGTGCTTCGACGCGTCGTCGTCGTCTGGGGGTACGTAGATGGCCATGAGGTTCTTTTGGTCCATGACGTATACTTTAGGGTCTTCGTTGGGCGAATTGAAATTGGTCGCAATGCTGTCCAGGGTCAGGCCTTCGTACCACACCCGAGCCCCTTCGATGTCGTTCCATGATTTGACCTGATGAGCCACGAGGCCGATGACCGAGAGCAGTAGCTTATCCCATGTCTCTGGCCGACACTGCGCTTGGAGATCTACGACGCGCTGGTCCAGGTTTTTTGGCAAGACGATCAGCGTCGCGTCGGTGATTCCTTGCTCCGACTCGCTGACGATCATCAGCGGTGCGTGAGCGTCGGCAGAGACACCGGGCGGCGAAGCTTTCGTCAGCAGAATGTTTCGGACTGCAAACATGGACAGGACTTGTGTGGCTGCTTCTGTGTTGACGCCTGGTCCGATGATGTTGGTGTGCCAGTATTCGCAGCCGCCAGCCAATGCGTAGGCCTTGAGATTGTCGAGCTGATCCTGCCACGGGCCAGCGCCGCGAAGCAGTGTTGCAGTGTGACCGTCGAGCCGTATGAGGTCTCGTGCGTTAAAGTTGCCAAAGTACCCTTTCAGCTTACAGACGGCGGCCACGGGGTCCATTTCTCTGTCAGTATCCGCACTGCCGTTGGCGTCTCGCGCAAAGCTGAGCGCGACGTCGATAAACGCAACGCCGGCCATTGCCCCTCTCTCCTCTCTCTCTTTTGGTACAAGAAAGTCTAACTATAGACGTCTAAAAATAGAAACCGAGCACTATAAGTAGCTGGAAAATGACGATGTGAGTCATTTTCCATCCAGTCAGTCCTCTCCATCATCATGTCGGACCGCCAACCTCGCCAGTGCAAGACCGCCGCCCAAGACGCCATCCGTCAGTACTACGCCCCGGCCAAACCCAAGACCATACGCCAGCCAAAGCCTCAGTTTGGCACAGTGTCGCCTGTGGTTGACATTCCCGCTGCATCGATGTACCGCGTGCCGCCTTTGCTGTTTCCCTTGCCTGATGCCTAAGTGTGTGGTGCAAATTTACCTCGGTTCCTATAACAGCGTGTCGTTTTTCATTCTCGTGGAGGGTCAATCACAAAACTCGCACTCCAGTTTGGATCGTCCGCTTCGGGTGTTTCCCCTCTCTCTCTCTTCGTCTGACAACGAGACCGCAACTATGCAATGCACTGTTCTAGCCAGCTTGGCCGTCTTGGCGCTGATCGGCGCCGTGGTTGATGCTGCGACGACTGCAACGACTGGTCCTTGGCCTGGCGTGACAGACATCACGATCGCTGGCACGGCCACTGTGCCAACCATTCGCTACGGTGCTACCGTGTTTGAGAAGTACGTGTGCATCCCTTCCATCGGCGCACGGGTGCAGTGCCTTGCCAACGGTATTCTGCACGCCAAGATGTACGCCGTCCCAACCGCTGGCGCTGTCTTTCCGTGCGACGCGACAGGCTTTGCGTTGGATGCTGACTCTTCGCTGTACTCGCCTGCGCCATACCGAGTAGAGGAAGGCTGTGCCGATCCATCTGTGGAGGGTGGGTGCGCTAACCATCTTCTCATCTGTTCAACCACCGACGTCGACGGTCACCTCGGGTTTCCGCGGTACCAGTACGCCCTCAATGTGTTTGCGACTGAAGACGGGGGCGAGCCCACGGCCATTGGCGCTGTCAACGCCGCCGATGAGTTTATGATCGGCACGTCGACATGCCACGTCAAGGCGCCCGTTACTGCCGACGGCCGCTACTACGGGTTTGGCTTTGTGCCCGACTCGGCAGCAGTGGCTGTGTCGTGCATCGCTCCTGCGGCCGCAGGAGCGACGGCGACGGCCAAGGATACAAATGTTGTCATGAACGGTGAGGTCGCTGAGATTGGTCTGTCGGGCGAGGCGGCGACCCTCAAGGGCTACATTTTGCTGTACAATGTCAAGAACGAGTTTGACCTCAAGGGCGTGCTCGGGGCCAGCATGCACACGGTCGACGCACAGCCGGGTGCCATTACAACTGCCTCGCCCGTGACTACCGCGACGGATGCGCCTACCGGGTCGGCCTCGGGGGTCTTGGCCGCAACTGGCGTGATGACGGGCCTGATGGTGGCTCGGTCGGCGTTGGCTTAAAAGCAGAAGATTGGGGCTTGTTCTGTTTTCTTGTGTTTGGTTTAAATTGTAAGCCCAGCACACTCTGAAAGTCTTGGTACGCGCATTCTGGTTCCTTCCACCTGTATAGATGTTGCGCAATGCGCCGCAAAAAAAACGGCCGCGAACCGAGCTTGGCGAAATCCTCAAATCAGGACAGTCCACAAGTTGACGGTCGATGGTCAACTTGTGGACTGTCCTGATTTGGCGATTTTGCCAAGCTCAGATTTCGGCGAGCTTTTTTTTTTTCTGGGTGGTCAGCGGATCGGGGTCGAGCACATGGATTTGTATACCAGCAAAGTGAAACTGGCCACGGTCTTATAATAGCATTGGAAGCGGTGTGTAGCGTTGTCCATCTTTACTTTTACTTTGCTCATTTTACCATCATGGCAGGCCGGGTCGTGGTCTATGCGTTTGCCGTTCACGTCATGCCTGACGACGAGGGCGACCCCTACCCGCTGCTCGCCCCTGGCAACTACACTGGCCGGAAGGTGGTGGTCAAGCTGACGCGGTTCGAGTCTCCTGACGACTACCGCCGCCACATCATCACTGTGCTGCTGGCCGTTCGAGAGCCGCTTCTTTCCGTTGACCTGTACTTGCCCATTGGCATCGGGGTCAAGCTGGCGTTGTCGGGTGTCAACTTTGTTATGCGCTGGGCCTGCCGGTCCACTTCGCGCGTCACGGTACGGCTTGATGAAACCATGGACGACCACGACCCTGACCTGCGGACCATGGGCTCGCTGCTACCGCCGCCCGATCGGCTGTACACGACTCTCGAGGCGTTGGTCGCCAACCGAGAAGAGAGGTTGGAAGCCAGTCACAGACTCTTTGTGGAGGTGTCGCTTGTGCATCTCGCATCGAGGCACGGCGACCGCATACCCGACACTCTTGCCGATCGGTTCATGCGCCAGTTTGCCGCCGATCTGTCGGGCTTTATCGACTGGTCTCGGGTCAGCGAGGTTGTTTCTACCATGCCGCTCTTTTACCACGGCAAGCGAATGCCCAGACTGGCCGCGGTTGGCCTCAGGCTCTCTGGCCGCGTTGATGAGGTGCGCAGCGTGGCACAGTGCGAGGCGCTTTACGAGGTGTTTAACGCACAGCTGCAGGCGTCGGTGGCGCCCTGGCAGCTCTCGATGCTCAGCGTCGATGGCCCTCGCCGCACTTTGCGTACCGTCTATCCCCTGCCAGCAATCCTAATGTCTGACGTTGGTATGGTCGATTTGTCGGACGTGTCGGTCGAGGTAGCGCCTGGTATGCCTCGCAACTGCATGATCGACACCCTTTGCATCCGCGCAACGGCGGTGCCTACGTCTCGCACGCCGTTTCACACGAGTGTGCTGGCCGATCTCTCGGGCTTTGGCGAGGTTCGAAAGCTGTGCTTGGGCTACAACGCTACTGTCTGGGCCTGGCCTCACGCCGCCGTTCGCTGCCTCGTGCATTTGGACTCGTTGGCGGTGGGCTTGTACACTGACGGCCTGCTGTGGCGCCGACGTCGGCATCGAGTGCGATCCAGGGACCTGCGAACCACGCGCGACACTCTGGCTCAAGAAGCCTTTACCGACATCCTCGCTGCCAACCCCAGCATGACCGTGCCGCCCGAGGCTTGGCGCACGGCCCCGCTGCAATCTGTGTCGCGCATGCTAGAGCAACCGGCTGTACGGCGGCGATCAGCCGAGCAAGCGCCAGCAGACGCGCGTTACGATAAGAATCTCGCCGGGCTGCTTGAGGCCAACCAGGCCATCTACGATACCAGCGTGGACGTTGAGCCCATTCGCCTGCCAGTGTCCCCGCCGTTCGTCCTGGGCTGTTATCTCGACGAAGACGAGTCGGGAACAGCAGCGCTTCTTTGGCAAAACGTCTTTGGCCGCGACTACGAGCCGCTGGTGACCATCGTTGACGGCGAGTATGTCTGGCACACCGAGGCTGGCGGTGCCGATCTCCCTGAAGACGTCTCGTTCATTTTGCGACGGGTCACCGGCGACTATTCGCATGCCTTGGCCGGCGATCTGGATCGTTACCTTGACGAATGCTTTGCGCACAAGAATGCCACGGCCGACTAGACTTACAGTGTTGTGCTGTATGTGTTTACAATTGACTCTCTCTCTCTCTCTCTCTCTCTCTCTCTCTCTCTCTCTACGGTGCTGGCGCTGGAATCATAACCACGCTCGGTGTCACGCGCAGGCAGTAGGGTTTGTGGCCGCAGCCGCGGTTGAACGCGCCGTCGGCCATTTCGAGCAGCCCCTGGCAGCCTTTGCGGTGCTGGTTTTCGATGCTGGGCTCCAGCACAATGTGCCGCGGGTTGATGCACAGCGGGTTGTGGCACAAGTGCGACGCGTCCAGGCTCGTCATGTACACCGCGTCCATCGCTCGCGCGTCCACGTTCAGCATGGCCGCGGTTCGGTTGACCACCATGCCCTTTTTCATCGACCGGATTGTCAGGGTGTCGGTGCGCTTGGAGTTTCCCTGGGTGTGCCCGTTGGGTTTGGTGGCCGCGCTGATGGACAGCCAGCACGCCCGGTGCTCGGCTGGCGTCAGCGGTGTCCCGTCTGCGTGCCGTTCTCGGATGCGTGTGAGCGGGCCCAGGCCTTCAAAGCGGAATGCCTCGTCGTTCATGATGTACCGCGCTGCGTCTCGCCCGCCTCGCGCAATCACCGACCGCGCCGTGTCGCCCAGGTGCTTTTGGACCATGGCTTGGTTCAGCTCGGTGATTTCCGCCGGCGTGGCCACGCGCCCTGCCGTGCCAGTCCGGATCGTACCATCTTTCCAGTCGGTCAGCGGGTGCATCGCGTGCGGGTACAAGAGGGCCCGGTCCTGGGCCGTCTGCAGGTCAAACTGCCAGGCCGCCTGCGGAGCCGGGTCGCCTAGCTCCGTCCATCCGTTGGCAGTCACGGGCCACCACAGATCAGCATACTGGTCGCCCGTTGACTCGAGCAGTTCCAAGGCTCGGGCCGCAGTAGCATTGTAAGCTCCGGCCATGGTGCTCTGTGGGAAGAGGGGATAAAGGCTGCTAGCCTCTTTTCTTTTTTCTTGTCGTTGCCTCTCCCTTTTTCCCGCTCGTTCTTGCACTGTGATTGTCGTGCCAGTTACATTGCCTCTAGCGCCTTTACGTTCTGGTTCCTTTGTCTCCAGCCCTTTCCCCCTCAAGCGCGATGGCTTTTCTGCCCCTTTGGTCTTGCCCGTGCACGCTGCTGCTGCTGCTGGTTGGATCGCCCTGGGCCCGAGCCGACGATGCTCTGGCGACCCTGGATCTGCCCAGTCCTTACGGCGACACGGCTCTGCCCGCCGAGCTGACTGCCTACCTCGGTGCTGGTTCTTTCTGGAGCCACACGACAATCGGGGCCGGTCCCGAGCCAGCGACCGGCAGTTTTCTGCTATCGCTGGCCATCGACGACCCGGTCTGGGTGTACTGCGAGCTCTTGGCCGACGATTCAACCGAGTACCTTACATCAGGCGACGCCATCGGTGCTTTTGACGCCGCTGCCGGCCGCTGGATCCAGAGCGACGGCCTGAGCGTGACGCTGTCTTATCAGCTGGCCGTCTCCGGTATCGAAACAGGCAGCGTCTACGGCCTGAACGTGTCGCTCGAGCGGCTGAGCAGCGCCTTTCCTGCTGCTCGGCACACATTCTCTCTGGCCACGCTGGCGACGGCCGGTGAAACCGTGATCACCGGCCCATCGCTCATCGCCAGCCTGCACTGGGATCTGCTGGTGCTGGTGGCTACTCACGATCCCAGTACGGGGCACCTCACGGCCATGCGCGAGCTGGTGCTCCGATCGACCGGGCCCGTGTTTATCACGGGCGACTGGGAGTGGTGCGTGCGCAGCTCGGACACTCTGGTGGCGGTCAACGGTACTTTTGGCGGGGTTTCGGCGCTGGACAACGGCTACGCGCCCTGGCACTGCACGCCGCTCGATGCGTCGCCGGGGCTGGGCTACCTGGAGCTGACGGTCGAGAGCTTTGGCGACGCCGACGTGTACGCCGTGCACCTGCAGCGCCGCACAGCCGTTCCTTTGCCCGGGCTGCTCTCGGCGGAATCGGGCGGTGCGCCGCCGCCGACCTTGCTGGGTAGCATTCTTATTGCCCATTCCACCGCCGGCAACACCCCGTACAACGCTCCGGCACCGCTGAGGGTCATGCTGCCCGGTGCCACGTGGGTGTTGGAGCAGGGGTTCACGCGACCGCCGACCGACGCCACCCCGACGTTTCGCGTCGTGACTACCAGCCACGTGCCCTTCAACGTCTACCTCGCCCCGCTGGTGGCGCTCGGACTGGTTGAGTACTACGCTAACGGAGTGCTTGTGCCCAACGCCACGGGGGTTTGGACGCCCATCGCCTTTCACGCGAGCCAGCGCTTGGGCCTTCGGGCTGTGGCCGGGGCCGACGTGGCCGACATAACCGCCGTGTACTACGAGGTCCAGCGGCTCGAGCAAGACTACCCGGCCGGCCCGCACATTCTGCCGCTCGACGGGCTGAGCGCGTGCCCGACCAGCTACACGTCCGGCGGCATCCCAGCGTACCTCGAGTGGCAGTGGACCGTCACGGCGTGCGGCCTGACGGCAATGGTCGACAGCCACGCACCGCTGGCGGCCAACACGAGTCTCGCCACGCTCTACCCGGTGCTCGTTTCTAGCCCGTGGTCGCTGTGCGTCGAAGGCCGCGGCCAAATTGCCGTGACGGTCACCTACAGCACGGCAGTCACCGTTGCAGGCAACCTGGGGATGTCGGGCGGGCTGTGCGTTCCCATCACACCCGTCAGCGACTTTGCCCAGCGCCTGCCCCTCGTGATCCTCGTAGCCCCGCTGACGGCCAATGCCTCGCTCGCCACTCTCGAGCTGCGAAACACCACCGTTGCGACGACGACGACTACTACGACTACTACTACTACTACTACTACTACTACGACCACCACGACCACCACACCGACGACCACCACACCGACGACCACCACACCGACGACGACGACCACACCGACGACCACCACGACTACTACGACTACGACTACCACTACTACTACTACTACTACTACTACTACCGACAAAGCATGTCCTCCTGGCAGCTACAGAGACCGCGTTGCTCAAGGCGCTTACAGGGCCCAGCTGGCTGTGAGCTATGGCCCGGCAGTGTGTGTGGCGTGCCCAGCTGGCACGGCGTCGTCGACGTTCGATCCCAACGCCCCGTGCTCGCGGTGCCGGTCAGGCCACAAGCCCAACGCAATGCAATCGGCGTGCGTCGCTTCTGCGGCCACTGGCGCCGCGTCGCTGGCCCTCGGGTTAGTGGTGTTTGTAACCCTAGCGCTAGGGTTAGGAGTTTGAGTTGGCAAACCATTGGGGCTTTTTTTTTCTCCTTCCTTCCTCCTAGCCTCTCTTCCCCCCCTCCTCCTCTCTCTCTCTCTCTCTCTTCCCCTCTCCTCCTCCTCCTCCTCTTCCTCCTAGACCCCCTAAACCCTCTCCTCCTCCTCCTCCTCCTAAACCCTCTAACCAGGCCGATCGATCCTTTCGATCCGGGAAATTTCCGGCGAGAGGTGTCAGAAAAGTTACCACAGGCTCGCCGGCTCGCTGGACAGTCGGGTCTATTCTGGGATTTCAGCGGACAATTAAATTACTATAAGTGCGGTTCGGGTTGAGACCAGATGGTCCTTTACTGCATAGTCCAGGGCCCTCATGAGCTCTGTGGTCTGCGCAAGCTTTGGCCGAGCCAAGCGCTTCGACAAGGCGTCGCTGGAAGCCGACGGATGGTCCGAGCTGGCGACGCACGTTGAGCAAAGCGCGGTAGACCAGAGCGACATGCACCTGAAGTTTGACGTTTCGTGTGCCGCGGCGCTGCCTCCGCGGGCCGTTGCCGAGCGGATTGTAGCCACGGGGGCCGGCCTGCTCTGCGTTGACATTGAGCTTGACACGGGGTGCTTGACGAGCATCCCGGCGCTGGCCCGGTTGCTGCGGGGCTTGGCGCTGGTGGTGGCCCGGGCCGAGAAGGCGCACATCTACGCCAGCCGGTACCGCCGGGTAGACGCGCTGTATGACGTTGCCGACGTGCTCAGCGAAGACCCTGGCGACGACTGGCCGGGCATCGAGGAGTCGCTGCTGCGCGACGTTGTGCTGAAGGGCCCAAGCGTGCTGGCGACGTCGCTGCTGGGGCTGCTGATCCTAGAACCGGCGTACGTGTTCATGTTTAGCATTCACACCGAAGAGGTGGGAGGGCGGCCGTGCAGGATTGTGATACCGCCTGTGCTGGCCGAGGGCTGCCGGTTCAAGGTGTCGGGGGCGATACTGGAGGGCCTGGAAGGGTTCCGGTACCCGCTGGCCGATCTGACGGTGGAGGGCCAGCACTACGAGCCAATCCCGGTGGTGCCGCTGGCGTGCCTGGGACCGCACACGTTCATCAGCACGGCGATATCGCTGAGCATGCCGCCGGGAGCGCCGCGCATTGCCGAGCTCAGGGTGGCCGACGGCGAGGGCCTGACGTCGCTGCGCCTGCCGATAGAGACTGGCTGGCGCGTCCAGCTGCTGGACACGGACACGGACATCCAGAGCATGGGCGAGCTGCACTGCGATTGTCTGGCGGCGCTGGTCAACGGGATAGGCCCGCGCGCGGACATCCGCAGCGCCCCAAACATGCTGGTGGCGCGGGCGCACGAGTACTGGGACGACAGTGTGGGCGGCGAGGGCGCGTTCTCCACCATGGTGAAGAACATGGCGACGAGCTACCCGCAGGCGTTGGCGTTTCAAGTGCCGAACCTTTGGGGCAAGACGTGCACGGCGTTCCGCGATGACACCATACCGACCGACCTGGCGACGATGGCGGCCCTGACCATGTCGCTGGCCGCGGCCGGCGGCCAAGACGTCGATGCGGTGCGCGACGCCATATACACGGCGGTTCAGGCGGCCGATTTGTCGCCGGTGGGCGGGGTCCCGGGCGTTAAAGAAGCGGCGGCGCGCCAGGTCCTGCTGCAGACTGCCGGTCCGATCCGGAGGGACTCGGGCCAGTGGGCGGGGGGAGCCCTCAAAGCCATGTGAGAGCCCTGTGATGAGAGAGAGGGTTTTCGACTGACGTGTCTAATTAAACAAATCTTGCTTAACAAAGGAGCACGGGATCTGTGTGTGTGTGTGTGTGTGTGTTTCAGTCATTTTTCACACGCACTCGGGCGAGTATGGCGTCGGCGCTGACTGTTGTGATGGCCCTGGTGGCGCTGGCCTGCCACGCGGCCGGTCGTACCGATTCGGAGCAGGCGGGCCAGGCGCTGGTGAATCGGTACAAGAGCATGATTGAGAACGACCGCGTGCAGGGACACTTGTGCGAAACGATGATGGCGTGGAACGTGTGTAACTACGCGGCCGTGCACTTCTGGGACGGCACGCTCTTCTCCGAGCTCCGCACGCTGGACACTACCGGGCTGTTTGCGGCTCTGGATCATCAAGTGGCCGTGGGCGGGCCGAGGGTGTTTCGCGTGTTGCTGAAAACGACGCAGGTGCACGCGTTCTTCCGAGCAGCGTGGCCGGTCCTGCTGAAGCACACGGTCATGTCGTACGTCGTTGTCACGTGTTGCTCGGACGAGACCCTGGAGTCGACGGCCAGCCTGCTCGCGGCCCTTGACAGCCCGCAGCTGGTGGGGTGGTTTGCCCAGAACGCGGCCGTCGTCCACCCCAAGCTGGTTCCCGTGCCTATCGGGCTAAACTTCCACGCACTGGCCAAGCGCCCTGCGTTGAACACGCCCGAGACGCAAAACACGTTGCTGCTCGGCCTGCGCGACCGAGCCTTGGCCGAGTCCCGCCAGTTGACTGTGCTAGTCAGTTTCAACGCCCACCCAGAGCTGCGCCGCGGTGTCGAAGTTGACCTGCGTCGTTCTCTACCCGGGCGGGCCGTTCGCCGTCTGTCGGCATCCTCGCGGCAGGTCGTGTGGCGGCGGTACCTGAGCACCGAGTTTGTCGCGTCGCCGCCCGGCAACGGCAAGGACTGCCACCGCACGTGGGAGGCGCTGGCGCTGGGGGCCATCCCCATTGTGCTGCGGGACCCGCCGTTTGACCGGGTGTACACGGGGTTTCCCGTGGCCCTGGTGAACAGCTATCGCAACATAACAATCGACCAGCTCGAAGCCTGGCGCACCGAGCTGCGGCCGGCAATGGACGCGCTCTTGCGCAGCCCGCAGCGTCTGACGTCGCGGTACTGGATGGAGCGCATCGTGGCCGCGGGAGAGGGACGGCTCACGGCCTAAAAATAGTCTGCGGCTATCTTTAGTCCACAATTGAAACACGCAGTTGAACGCTGCCTTTGAAAGAGAGTATTGCATTTTACATACCAATTGCATTTCTTCTGAAGATGGCAGCCCCAGCCACGAAGAGCAAGCCGGCCGAGACGATGGCGCCGCGGCCGTGGAAGTCCAAGGGTCTAATCGCCATAGAGAGGGCAATCATGGAAGAGAAGGCAGCCACGGAAGAGCGGCCTGTCGTGGTGCAAGTGGTGTACGGGGACACTGGTACAGGCAAGACTGCAGCCATCAAGGAGGCGTTTAAAGGCAACTGCTTCGAGTTGAGCTTGACGAAGGCGGGCACCATCTGGTTCGACGGCTACAAGGGGGAGGAGGTTCTGCTGATCAGCGACTTCCGCGGCGGCGGGGGCAGGCGCAGGTACCACGATCTGCTCGGGCTGATGGACTCCGGCAAGAAGAAGCTGGATGTCAGATGGTCGTTCACGTGGGCCAGATGGAAGAAGGTGATCATCACGAGCAGCGTTCATCCCTCGCAGTGGTACTCGGCCAGGAGCGCGCCCAATCAGGGCAGCCTGGAGTGGCGGGTCACAGATACCGTGGGCATCTGGAAGCTATCGGACGGAACAGTCAGCAAGGTCAGCTGGGACTTGGACGAAGAGCCCAAGACACACGAAGAAGAAGAAGAAGCCATGTTCTTGACTGCTATGCCGTCCCAAGCGAGTGAGGAGGCTAAAGACCGGATTGCTAGGATGCGTGCAAAGAGACGTGCACGGAGTGTAGTGACTTAATTCATTGCATTTTACATACCACTCGCCTTCTTCTGAAGATGGCAGCCCCAGCCACGAAGAGCAAGCCGGCCGAGACGATGGCGCTGCGGCCGTGGCAGGCCAAGGTTATAATCGACCTGCGCCTGCAGGACGACCGCGAGGTGACGGTTGTGGTGGACGCCTGGAACGAGTCGGGCAAGACCACGCTGTGCACCTACCTGAAGCAGCACGAGGGCGCCATTGTGCTGCCGGCGACCGCCACCTCGGCGAACGCCCTGGTGCATTTTGCGCATGGCAAGGTGAAGGACGACGATGATGACATGAAGGAGTATCTGTTTGTCATCGACGCCTGCCGGTCGGTGAACACAGACGCCGCGTGGAGCGAGTTGTCCGAGGCCCTCAAGACGCTGAAGGGCGGGCGGCTGTACGACACGCGGGGCAATACGTGTCAGCGCAAGCGGATCCGGCCGCCCAAGATACTGGTGCTGCGCCACGAGTTTCCCCCGGTGGAGAGCCTGACGCTCGACCGGTGGCGCCTCTACTTCTTGGACCGGCGCATGAACCTGCACGGCGTGCGGCCCGACGACGTGCCAGTGATCAAGGCCGAGCTGGCTGCTGCCCAGGAGGCTGGGTTCTACACCTGGCAGTCGCGGCGATCGTACGCGGCGAACCAGCCGGTCAACCTGGAGGACATTGTGTTTGGGGTCACGGCGACTAGGGCTGGGTTTAGGGCCAAGTTCGATGCTAGGTCTAGGGCTATGGTCAAGGCCTGCCGAGAATAGAAGGGCAAGCAACGTGTGGGTTTTGTTTCTATTTTTAGAAATTGAACGCTACAAGTAAAACGAAAGATCGCAGCAAAGTGTCATTTACTAGCCCTAGCAAACCCCGCTATGGACAGCGCGTACTGCTCGGCTGGCCGCGGCATCGACCGGTTGTTCACTGGGCCCCTGGACGACGCAGCGTGGGCCCAGTTTGAAGAGACGGTCAGTGCCTACACCAACCGCACCACCGAGCTGGCCATCTACCTTAGGGTGTACAGCGACACGTGGGTGCCGCCGGGCACGATCGCACGACTGGCCAGCCTCATGATAGGGTACGCGGGCAAGGTAGAGATCATCGTGGCGCTGCTGGACGCCCCGGTCACTCTGGACGCAGCGGCGGAGAAGACGCTGCGGATCATCGCGGGCGACCTTGGCCGGCTGTTTAGCTGGGCGAGCGTGGCGACGTTTGACCTGTGCTACCGAGACATGTACAGCGGGACGCGGACTCGAGCCCTGACGCCCGTGACCATTGCCACGGGTGCGGATGGCGAGACTGTCCCGCTGGGCGCAGGCACCCCGAAGCTGGAGCTGCGCGCCAGGGCCAGCATGGCGCCGCTGCTGCTGGACCTGCTGCTGGCCCGGCCCGAGAAGCTGCGCGAGCTGGTGTGGCTGTGTTACGACAACGACGATGTTCTGCTGGAGATCCCGGCCAGCCTGACCGGCCTCGATAGCCTGACAGTGCCGGCGCGCCTGCTGGGCCGGGTTCGGGGCGTGCTCCAGCCGCTGAAGTACCTCGAGGCCACTCGGGCTTGCTTTCTGGGCCCCAGCGACACCTGCTCGGTCGAGGCCTGCTGCCTGGGCCCCGAGACGCGCCTGGTGGTGCCCCAGCCGACGGCCCTGCCCCAGATGCGCGAGCGCATCGCCAGCATCACGTACATCAACGCCCAGAGGGTGCCGGCCATCCTGCGCTGGCGGGCCCGCCTGCTGCACCTCGACAACACCCTGGCCACCGACATACACTGCGACTGCGAAGCCGTGGTCCAGCGCTGCGACGACTACTTCAAGGCCGTCGAGGACTGCCCAGACCTCAAGGTGGCCCGCGTCCTGCGCCGGAACAGCTGGCGCCTGACGCCTGGCAACCCGCTGTTGGACCACCTGCAGGCCACGTACCCGCAGGCGCTGGTGCTGCAGGTGGCCAACGAGGATGGCCGGGTGTGGACCGCGTTCAGGAACAACCGCCTGCCCTCGGCCCTGCACGACCTGCTCGCGCTGGCGTCGGCCGTGGGCCTGGTGACTTACGACGTGCTCGACCCGGACAGCATCGAGGCCAAGGCCCGCGCGGCGCTGTCGGCCGTGAGCCTGACCCCCATCAGCACGGTGCCAGGCGTCGCCGAGGCGCTGATCCGGCAGGTCATCCTGGACGCGGCCGGCGAGGTCGTGCTGCTCAAGCAACCCGAGGCTGGACACCAACACGCCGTTTTTGGAGTATTGGGCTGACTATTCTATAGATAGACCAATTGAACATCTTTTTTTTTTTCGACTTTGCATTTTGGCCATGTCGTTTTGAATCATTTACAATCTGCCCTTCTTGCGTCGAGCCATGGCCAAGACATGCGTTCGCCTCGACGTCAACGGCTGGACCGTCTTCTCCCAGACCAACCCGGGCCCTGCGCATTGGGATGCGCTGGTCGACTGCGTCGAAGCCCACGCCCACACCCACAGGGACTATCGCATGTGCATTATCCTCAACGTGCGGTCCGACCAGCCCTGCCCGTCCAGGCAGCTGATGCGCCGGCTGGCTGCCACGGTCAGCCGGTTTGACATGGACCTGCACGTCATCTCGGACATCACGTGCGTGGCGCCTCGACCCGATCCCAGCGAAGCCGCCCGATTCCTGGGCGACCTGGGCGAGCTGCTGACCTGGGCCTACCTGATGACGCTTGACCTGAACGTGCCGACCGAGCAGGCGCTAAGCATTGTGACAGCCGCCGGCCTTCAGCCTACCGATGGCGCTCGGGTGCTTGGCCCGGGCCTGGCCGACCTGAACGTGATTGCGCCTGCCGAAGCCCTGTCGCAGCTGATGGGCGTCGTTGTGCTCAAGCCCGAGGCACTCCAGCAGCTCAGCATAGCGAAGCGCCGGTCAGCGGCGAACGACGACGACGTCTTTGTGTGGCTGCCGGCACCGGCCACGAACCTGCACCGCCTGAACATTGACGTGCGGCTGCTGGCCGGCCTGCGGGGCCTGACCAAGCCCTTGGGGCTGCTGGGCATAAAGTACGACTGGAACGCCAACATCCCCACGGCCGTGTCGATTCCAGAGGGCTGCCTCGGCCCCCAGACACGCGTCGAGCTCGCAAACCCGACGTCCATGCCCCTGACCGACAAGCGTGTCGGCGTCATCGAGTACACTGGCGAGGACGACGTGACCCCCGAGTGCGGCTGGCGCGCGCGGTGCTTGGACCTTACCGGCGTCCGCCTGTCTCTCAACGGCGGCGGCGGCGGGGTTGCTGTGAGCATCCACTGCGACGCGACGGTCTTGGTGTACGTGAACAGCCCGTCGCACATGATACGCGTCCACGCGCCCCGTCTGCTGGTAGTCCGCGAGCATACTTACCGAGGCTACCAGGATCAACACGGAAGGCAAGGCGCGCTGGCCCGAGCGTGGGCCATCGCGCCCACTGCCCAGGCCGTGCAGATTGAGCTCGGGAACGGCAACATCGCGACCGTCTTCCGCGACGACAGGCTGCCCGAGACCCTGGCCGGCCTGGCCGACCTGGCCATTGCGCTGGGCATTGCGAACGGCAACAACGGCGACCGAGCCAAGGCCAAGCTGTGGGCGGTCGTGCGGGACATGAGCCGGTTGGCGCTGTACAACGTCCCGGGCTTTAAGGAGGCCATGGTGCGCCAGATCATCTACGACGAGGCTGGCATGGTGTGTCCGTGCCAACGACCGCAGGCCCGAATGGCGCCGCCGGAGCTGGCGTAGCCAGCGGGTGAAAAAAAAATACAAGAGTTGCAAAACAGCACGGCCGAGTGCATTTTCACATTGCTGTCATCATGGCTGCCGCCGCCCCGACCACGTCCAAGAAGCACGCCAACTTTGTGCGCGAGTCAATGCTGCGCAACGGCAAGCCCAAGAGCGTCGACGAGCTGCCGGGCATTGGGCCCAAGGCCAAGGAGCAGCTGGCCGAGCTGGGCCTGGTGCACGCGCATCAGCTGCTGGGTCAGCTGCTGGTCTGCGACCGCGACGAGGCGCGGTACTTGGCCTTTTTGGAAGTGTCCATGCCGGTTCTGCGCAGCTACCCGCACCACTACAGCGCGTGCTTTGCGTGCCTGGACGAGTGGTGCAACCTCAACCTGTGAGGCGGAGGGCGACGCCAGCGGCAATTTGAATGGCTGTGTGTGGTTGAGCCTGCGTGGGCGTTAACGTTTCGATTTTAATTGAGCATGCCACTCACGCCAGCCCCGCTTCAGTCATGGTCAGCACATTGCCGGCAGCCGCGTTAGCCATGGCGACCAGCGAGGGAAGAAAGGCCTTGGCAAAGAACTTGGGGCGAGTCTCCTCAATCTCAGCCAGAGCCGCAGCACCGTTGTCACCGCTTGCAATGCTCAGCGCGACCACCAGGTCCGTCATGCCCTCGACCGACGTAAGTCGGCGGTCGTCGCGAAACACCGTCGTCGGAGCCGCTGCCCATTCCGAGGTCGGAGGGGCCGCCTGCACCGCCAGTGCCTCGGGGTGTCGGGACCAAGCCGCCTGCAGCACTGCCGGAATGGCAGTGGGGTCGTTGTACTCTCTCCGCACCACCAGCAGGCTGGGGGCGCCGATGACCAGTGGGGCGCTCTTCCGATGCGCCTCGAGGACGACCACCGCGTCGCAGTGGATGTCGGTGGCTTCGGTAGAGCGAGTGTCCAGCAGCCGCGTGCGCCACGCCTGCTCTGGGGTCACCGAGTCTCTGCCAGTGCACTTGATGACGCTGACCCTAAGGCCCGACCCGGCCTCGGCCATGTGAAACCCACTGCCCACGATGGTCGTGTCTGGTCCCTGGGCCCGAGCGTGCACGATGGCCGGCGGCGTGTTGTAGTGACGGCGGCTGGCGGGCAGCCTCAGCAGCTTCAGTTGCGTCGGCGGCATGGTCAGGGTCGCCGTAACGGATGTCGTGATGTCGCTGGTGATTGTGAGGTGGTAAAGGTTTGTCAGGCCGGGTGGCAATCGCACGTCGCTCTTCTCGCCGTACGGGCTGGCCACCGTGCGCACGTCCAGGTGGCGCAGAATCGAGGGAGTCTGGATCAGGGCGTCGAGCAGCAGCGTCAGGGCCTCGCGCGGCGCATTGATTGCCAGGGCCTCCAACTTGCCCGCGACGAGCAAGGGTGGCGGCGCGATGCCGCTTGGTAGATCTTCGGAGTGGAACGCACCACTCATCGTTACCGTGCACTGCCGACACACGCTCGCCAAGGCCGACGTCATGATCGTCAGGGCCTCGAGCTGCACTACAGAGAGCGACCGTGTCGGGTGCGCGTACGCGACCGTCAACGTGGCCGTGCCTTGGAATACCCCCAGCGCGTCGCTCAGAACACGGACGTCGTTTAGCGACGGCACGCGTTCTCGGTCGGCAACCGTGACAGACAAGTCGACCAGGGAGTACCGACTTTCGCCCTTAAGCGCCTTGGCCGCCTGTGCAAAGCCGCTGAGCGTCAGGGCGAACTCAAAGCCATGTCCATCGCAGGCAAAGCGCCCGAACCCCCCGTTCGACTCCATGCGTGAAGCCTGGCGCCTGTATTCTACTTGGCGCGCCATCCTCAAACGTGTTGAGCTATTCTCTAAAATGATCGATCGACCATCGTTTACCCCAAATCAGCGGTGTCGACCAATAAGCACACTGCCGCCGGCCCTTCTCTGTCTTTTGTTTTTGGTTTTGGACAGAGACGCGACGATGATGACGGCAGAGTAAAATTAAAGCACAGCAAAAACAACAACAACAACAACGTCTCTAGGGAAAATGCAGAGCGTTCAACAGAACATGCGACACCTCGGTCATGGTGTCCAAAGCTTGGTCGTAGACAGAAGACGCGTCAGCGCCGGTCTTCTCGAGAGCCTCACACGCACGGAAAGCCCTGCCGTAGGCGGCCTCGGCCTTGGCCTTCCAGTCAGGGTCTTGCTGCGCCTCGCACTGGTGCTGCACCTCGGCGACCTCGAGGGTGAGGGCGGCAAACGTGTAGGCGGAGCTGGCCATGGCAAATGATCAACAGGGTTACAGTAAATGACACCTTTCAACAAAGCATTGACTGATTCACTCGAGTGTAATCCTATTAATAGACAATGTATATGGTTCGAGTAACTCTAGAGCTGAGGACCAAGAGCGCGTCGATGGCGGAACAGAGGGGTTGACGTCCCATGCTGCATAGGATCGGATGTCTGGATTTGGAGCTTACTTTGCTTTGTACCTATGCAACCGTCTCACGCCATGACCGCCATCATCAGAAGACCCCCAATCAGGACGGTCGTGCCCACTGCTGCTCGGGCCGCGCTGCTGGTTGACACCAAGGGCGTACCGCACATAGTGTGGTCTGTGTTGGCCACCAGCGGGTCGTTGCACGGCCTGCACGTCTCAGCCGAGTTGGGCTGTGGCTGAACGGTGTTGCCCTGGCACGTCTCGCACACACCGATACCGTCGGCCATGCCAAACAGCGCCATCAGCGGATCACCGCTGCTTATATGCTTGCCCGCCGGACAGGCGTGACACACCGCGTCAGTCGTCGGTGTCGCTGGTGTCTTGATACCCGACGCAGCGCACGCGTTGCCCGGGGTGCACGCCGTCGCAGTGCTGATGCCGATCTTGAACTGGCCATCGGGGCACGGGTCGCACTTGCCGTTCTGAAGGAACTCGCCCGGACCACACTGCGTCTGGGTCACGTCGATCGTTATCGTGTACACCTGACCGCCTCGGTCATCGGGGCGATCTGAGAGAATGAACACCTCGATGAACACCAACTGCTCTGTGCTATCACCATTCCTAAACTCCAAAGTTTCGTTGTCGGTGGTGGATTCAGACTCTCCCAACATAAAGTCACCGTACATCTCGATGTAGATGTCGCCTTCGTCGTGTTTAAAGATGACATTCACGTTCAGCGTTGCACCCGGTGCCACGTCAACTTTGTAATAGTCAATGTTGTAGCCACACGTCGTCACGCTCCTGGAGTAAACAGCGGCTGGGTCGACGACAATATGGTTGCCTAGGCCCGACTCAAAAGTGTTCTTGCACTCCACGCACGTGACGTCCTGCGTAGCCGTGCCGGCTTCGGATTCGATCAGACCCGCAGTGCACACCGTGTGCGCCGCGCATATCACCGCATCATTGGTGCCGATCTTGAACCGGCCAGCGGGACACGGGTCGCACTTGCCGCTTTGCAGGAACTCGCCCGGACCACACTGCGTCTGGGTCACATCGATCGTTATCGTGTACACCTGACCGACTCGGTCATCGGGGCGATCTTGGAACATGTACACGACGATGTACACCGTATCTTCTACGCCAGTATCATTCCTAAACTCCAAAGCTTCATTGTCGGTGGTGGAGTAAGACAATTTCGATATAAAGTCACCGTACATCTCGATGTCGATGTCGCCTTCGTCGTGTTTAAAGATGACATTCACGTTCAGCGTTGCACCCGGTGCCACGTCAACTTTGTAATAGTCAACGTTTTCGCCACACGTCGTCACGCTCCTGGAGTAAACAGCGGCTGGGTCGACGACAATATGGTTGCCTAGGCCCGACTCAAAAGTGTTCTTGCACTCCACGCACGTGACGTCCTGCGTAGCCGTGCCGGCTTCGGATTCGACCAAGTTTGCTCCACACACCGCGTGCGCCGTGCATATCACCGCGTCATTGGTGCCGATCTTGAACTGGCCAGCGGGACACGGGTCGCACTTGCCGTTTTGCAGGAATTCGCCTGTCCCACACCGCGTCTGGGTCACGTCGATCGTCAAGGTGTACCTCTGGCCGCCTCGGCCCGCGGGGAGTTGATAGGCGATAATGAACACATCGATGAACACCAACTGCTCTGTGCTATCATCATTCCTAAACTCCAAAGTTTCGGTGTCGGTGACGGACCGCGATCCTCCCAAACAAGTTCCGTCCGAACACTGAAACGCAGCATCAAGATCCCCTTCAGCGTGTTTAAAAACGAGGATCGCGTTCAGCGTTGCACCCGGCGCCACATCAACTTTGTAATAATCAGCGTTGTTGCTACACGTCGTCACAATGCCATTGTACCCGTCCCTCTCAACAATGGGGAGCCGGTTTCTGCCAGTAGACGTAATGGTGTTGTCACACTCCACACACGTGACGTCCTGCGTAGCCGTGCTGGCTTCGGATTTAATACGGCCTGCTCCACACACCGTGTGCGCCGTGCACGCCGCGCCTGCCACTGAGTACTTGCCCGCTTCGCAGGTGGTGCACACCCTGAACACTGCACCGTTAATCTCCTTGGTGCCGGGCTCTGCCCCAGAGAGGCACGTGGTCTGGCAATCGGGTGCCAACGCCGTGTTCTCAAACGCCCGATCGTATTGGTCTTCAGGGCAGCCCACCCGGCACATGCGGTCCTGGGTCTTGGACGGTGCTATTGCTTCAAACTTCCCAGATGCACAAGCCGGTGCCCAACCGACACAGCTTGTCGCGTCATCGGTACCGATCTTGAACTGGCCAGCAGGACACGGGTCGCACTTGCCGTTCTGCAGAAATTCACCGGTTGGGCACTGCGTCTGGGTTACGTCGATCGTCAAGGTGTACACCTGACTGTCTTGGCCAGCGGGGCGATCTCCGTCCAGGTACACGCTTATATACACCGAATATTCACTGTTGCCATCATTCTTAAACTCTAAATTCTCATTGTCGGTATCGGTCCGCGAGACACTCAAAACCAACCCGCTCTCGATCGTTGTCTCAAGATCGAGGTTGCCTTCGTCATGTGTAAACTTGATGGTCACGGTCAGGGTTGCGCCCGGTGCCAAAGCAACGCTGTAATAGTCACCGAATACGGTGCACATCCTCACAAGGCCGTCGTACCCATCTCTCTGGTTAACAACAAACGGCTCATCGAAGGTTTCTGTGATGATGTCGTCACACTGACTGGCCGAACCAGCCACGAGAAGCAGCAGCAGAAGCAGCACGGAATCCCGCCGCAGAGACATGGCGAACTGCAGTGTTCGACGGAGAGAGAGGCACACGCCTTTATGTCACGGGCACTGGATCCGAGAAGGGTCGAAGCGAGCTGGAGGATGCACTAATAGAGTTAGAATGGAAAGGATCGCTTATGAACGCAGACAGAGACCGCGAATTGAATTGTATCTAGGGCGTGTCTTGTTTTGGAAAAAGACCACAGCTGTCTCACGCCACGACCGCCATCATCAGAAGACCCACTACACCCACCCCCGCTGCTGCTCGGGCCGCGCTGCTGGTCAACACCAAGGGCATCGAGCACGCTGTGTGGGCTGTGTTGGCCACCAGCGGATCGTTGCACGGCCTGCACGGCTCGGCTGAATTGGGTCGTGGCTGGACAGTGTTGCCCTGGCACGTCTCACACGCGCCAGAGCCGTCGGCCATGCCAAACAGCGCCATCAGCGGATCGCCGCTGCCCACGTGCTTGCCTGCCGGACAAACGCGACACACCGCGTCGGACGTTGGCGTTACCGGGGTTGCGACGCCCGACGCAGCGCACGCGTTGCCGGGAGTGCAGCTTGTCGCGGCGTCCGTGCCGATCTTGAACTGGCCAGCAGGGCACGGGTCGCACTTGCCGTTCTGTAGAAACTCGCCGGCTGGGCACTGCGTCTGGGTCACGTCGATCGTCAAGGTGTACCTCTGGCCGCCTCGGCCATCGGGGCGGAGGGTTTCCAGAAATTTCACAAAGAGGAGCACCGGCTGGCCCGCGCTGGCGCCTCTCGCAAACTCCAGGCTCTCCTCGTTTTCATCGCCACCCAAGACACTCAACGGGTCGTCGTCCCAATCGCGCACCTCAAGCGTAAGCTCGCCTTCGGAACGTTCAAACCGGAAGGTCACGGTCAGTGTTGCGCCCGAGGCTACGAAGACCTCATAACTGTCAAGGGTATAGCCGCACACTGTCACATTGGCATCGTACCCATTCCTCGCGCTGATGGTCCATCGCGTATCAAGATCTGTTTCAAAAGTGTTGGCGCAGGGTATGCACGCGGTGTCCTGTGTGGTCGTGGTGGTCACAGACGCGATCAGGCCCGCGGTGCATATCGTGTACGCTATGCACGCCGTGCCGTCCACAGAGTACTTGCCCGCTTCACAGCGGGTGCAGACGCCAAACACTGGCAGAACGTCAGCGAGACTGCTGGGCTCTGTCCCAGGGAGGCACGTGGTCTGGCAATCGGGTGCCAACGCCGCGTTCTCGTACACTCGGTCGTACTGGTTTGCAGGACAGGCTGTGCGCGCCGTGCATGCCAAACCATCTGCGGAGTAATTGCCCTCTTTGCAGCCGACGCAAACGCCGAAAACATCGCCGTCGACGTTGCGCGTCACAGGCTCTGTTCCAGCCAAGCACGTGGCGTGGCAATCGAGATTCTGTCTCGGGTCCTCAAACGCCCGATCGTATTGGCCATCGGGGCAGTCTGACCGGCACACACGGTTCTGAACACTGGACGGCGACCTGGCTTCAGCCACGCCACCGGTACAAGCTGGCGCCCACACCGTGCAAGCTGTCGCGTTGGTCATGCCTGCCTTGAACTGGCCATCAGGGCACGGGTCGCATTCTTCGTCCCCCAAAAACTCGCCAGGGCCGCAATGCGTTTGTCTCACGAGGATAGCCAACCTGTACCTCTGGCCACCTCGACCGTCTGAGAGACTCCCGAGTGGGTATATGGAGATCGGAACAGACTGAGTCGCAACGCCCTTATTCGTAAACGCTGCGAATCTGGTGCTACGCAACTCGGAATGCTTCTGCACGCGACTCACGCCAAACAGCCGAATATCAAGATCGCCGTAGGTGTCCATAAGAGTGATAAACACGATCATTGTTTCACCTGATGCCACGACGACGCTGTAATGACCACTGTTATCTCCGCATGTCGTTACATTCGCAAGGTACATGACACTATGGCCAAAAAAGACACTCGGGTAAAGGACGATCGGGTCACCGACACTCGGGTCAACGACGATCTTTTGATCCACACTCGATTCAGGCACGTTGACGCAAGACACGCACTCGATGTCCTGCGTGGCCGTGGAGGTCGTAGATTCTATTAGGCCCGCAGTGCACGGCGTGTAATCCGTGCACGGCCCGCCGTCCGCAGAGTACTTGCCCGCGGTACAGTCGTAGCATACGCCAACCGACGTGTCGTCAACGCTAATGGTATCGGGCTCTGCCCCAGGGAGGCACGTGGCGTGACAATCGGGTGCTAACGATGCATCAAATCGCGTCCGGTCGTACTGGTTTTCAGGGCACGTTGGGCGCGTTTCGCATGTCGTCGCAGTGCTGAAGCCGATATTGAACATGCCGTATGGACAAGGACGGCACTTCCCGTTGTCCAGAAAAGTACCGGGCCCACACATCGCGTGGTTCACGTCGATCGTTATCGTGTACGTTTGGCCAGCTTGGCCGTTGGGACGAGCTCCGGTCAGCCTCACGGCGACATCTACCGCACCACCAACAGTACCACCAACAGTTTCCGTAAACACTAAGCTCTCGTCGTCGGTTTCGGTACGCGAACTTGCCAACACTGTCCGTCTATGATCACCGGTCGTGACCCATATATCAAGATCACCTTCGTCGTGTCTGAACTCGGCGGTCACGCTCAGTAATGCGCCTGGTGTCATAACTATGCTGTAATGGTCGCTGTTAGCGCCGCACGTCGTCACGCTTCTAGTATACAAGACATTAGGATTAACGTATACCCCGATGATGACGCTCGACGTAAGCGTGTTTTCGCATTCACTGGCCGACCCAGCCACGGGAAGCAGCAGTAACAGAAGCAGCAGCAGCATTGATCCCCCCGTTGTAGAAGCACAACAGCGAGCTACAGTCGGCGGAAGCGTTTTTGCTCACGGGGAAAATGCCCTTACGCACCGGGCGCGGAATCGAGGCGGGTTTGGGGTAAAGGAATAGCGCGAGAGCAGGCACGTTCGCGCACGAAGAGAGGCCGATTCTTTCTCTGTTAGCATGGCAGAATCGCACGGTGAACCGAGCTACCTGCGATGCGCGCTGTACCTGGCAGTGGCAACCGAGGAAAAGCGCTGGCGGCTGTCGGTCGATGGTCTGGCCGCTGGAAGCGCTCACCTTCGTGACCTGCTAGCCCGGCACCGACCGTTCGAAAACGTCCACGTCGACTTGGTTCTCGAGGGGGCCGAGAGCATCCCGCGGCCCGCCGACATGCAGGACTTGGCCCGGGCGATCCGAGAGGTCCCGTGGAAGGTACGCCTCAGTGTGAAGTACTCCAACGGCCAAGGCCCGGGGCTGGAATGGCCCGGGCTGATTGACCTGGCGCGCAGCGTTGCGGTGCTGGCCCAAGGCACGCAAGAATGCACCGTGACGATCGCGGCCGAGCTCCAAGCGCCGGGGCCCGACCAGTCTGCTCGCGAACCCGACGCTCCAGGTCCAGGTGTAGCCAACCTGAGCCTGACGGCGCCAGGCACGACACTGAGCATGCTGATCGGCATGATCGTGCGACGACCGGAAACCCTGAGCCAGCTAAAAGTGCTGATGAGCGACCGGTACCCCGACGAGTTGGTCGAGGTCGAGCTTCCCCGGGGCCTCGCCAACCTGAAAACACTGGGAATGGACAACGGCACAATGCCCACTGCCGGTCGGGGAATACGCCAGGCCCTCGACGCGATTGTCCTGCGCAGCGACGGGACAGACCCGGCCCACCGAGCACCTCGTCTGCCAGAGCGAGTGATGGGACCCGGCACGGCAGTCACCGGTTGCTTGTTCTGGCAACCGGCCCAGACGCGACGCATTCGCAGCATTGTCAATCTCGGCGCCGTCGACGTCACTGCCGAGCTGGGCTGGCGAGCTCGATTGCTGGATCTGAGAACAGCGTACGCGGCCAACATCCACTGCGACGCCGTGGTCATACTCGAGCGGCACTCTCTGAACATGCCGTCCGTCACGGGCGCGGTTAACTTGATTGTGGTCAAGCGGACCATACCACACGGCGGTCAAGCGTTGGAAGCCATGCAAGCCATGCGCACAAAATTCCCACAGGCCCGCGTGCTGCAGACAGAGTGCAGAGAATCCTACAACCACACCGTCACAAAAACTGTGTTCATCGGCGACAGACTCCCGTCGCACCTTGAACAGCTCAACGACATGGCCGTTGCCATCGGCATTGCGAGCGGCGACAACGCCGAGGGCATCAAGCGCGACATTGCGAGGATGCTGATCGTGTTTGACAAGAGCAAGGCGCACTACCTCATCGAAGGAAAGCAGAAGGCGATGACCGAGATCATTCGGCAAGCCAGCGGCCGGGTGGTAACCATGGCCATGGCCGGGATCGTGTAGCAGACTGTAGCGGGAAGAGAGTGCGGTCTGGTTTTTCTAATGTGCTGTGGACACTTTCAATTCACAGGCATGCAAAGCGAGCAACAGTACACAGGGCTACAACGATCACAGGACAGAGCGGATCGCTGAGAGCGAAGAGAGAACGAAAGAGGCACGCTGACAGCAGGCGATTGTGATAAGGGCTGTCCAGTGGTCTGCGGCAACAAAGGCCCGACGAGACCCTTTTTTTTTTCACGGCAGTGTCCCGAAATGGCGGGGCAACACGAGGATATGCGTAGCTTCCTGGAGTGCAAGTGGGTGATGCAAAGCTACTCGGCGCCGAAGCGATGGCCCATTTCAGAGTACGGCTGGCGCAACATGAAAGTGTTCGTGCGGGGATCATACCATCGGCCGAGGGACGTGCGGGGCGTGTTCATACGGATCGTCGTTGGCCACGCCGACGACGTCCCCACGCTCAGTGACGTCCGCGGCCTTGCCCAAGTCATGGCCATGCAGCCTGGGTTTGCCGACCTGAACGTGATGTACCATAACACACGGGACCCAGGCAACCAGCCGCTGAAGTGGAGTCAGCTGGTCCAGCTGGCCATCGTTGTCGCGACACTTGGGCAATCGACCTTCGAATGTGACCTGAGTGTCGTGGGCAAGGAGCAGCCCGTTGGACCAGAGCCGGAGTTCAAACAGATTGTGCTGGGCCCGGGCATGCGGCACATGTTCCTTGCGGCGCCCACTGGCACCTTGAGCATGCTGCTCAAGGTCATCGTTCTGCACCCAGCGACCCTAGAGTCCCTGTCGCTCTCAGTCACCGGCAGTCACGCCGAAACCAGGCGCGTCGCCCGCCTCCCGGACGGTCTGACTGGCCTGCGCAGTCTGTATATAGGCACCGGCCACGTGAATGAGGCGACGACCGCAGCGCTGGTGGCACCGCTGACCAAGCTGCAATTCTACAAGAATACGGCCACCCCACATCGGATCGCAGCTGGGATCGTTGGACCCAGAACAGAGATTGACGCTGGCCTGTTTCAGCAGCCGGTCCAGACGAAAAGCGTGCGTAGTATCAGGTACAACTAGAGCGCAGAAGTACCGGCCGAGCTCGGTTGGCGGGCTCGGTTGCTCTACATCGGACCGTCCCGGGAAAGCAGCACGCACTGCGATTGCCTGGCGGTGGCGACAGAGTGGTCGCCAACGCGGCGCGTCAGGTTGCTCGGCGCCCCCAACCTGCTCGTTTCCCGTGTGAAGATCCACGACGCAGGGCTGGTCCAGCCGGCGCTGCAGAAGGCCCGCGAGCAGTTTCCCCAGGCCCTGGCCCTGCAGACCATCTACTACAAGCATGTTACCACCGTCTTTGTCTTTGACCGGGTGCCAGCCCAGTACGATCAGTTGGCCAGCTTGGCCGAGGCCCTGAGCATTGTCAGCGGCGACGACGGAGAAGCAGCCAGAGCGAGAGAAGCAAACGTCGACCTGATGGCTGATTTGATGGGCATGCGCGACGCAAGCCCTGTGAAGTACAGCCTCCTCAAGCACGCCATGCTCCTCGAGGCCGGCACCGTGCTGGCTTCGACCGCCGTAGGACTGGCGCGCTCAGAGTGAAGCAATGTCTATTTTAGCATCGGCACTATATATAGATCTAAAAAACGAGTATAAGTTCAGAAAAACTCGTATTGTAGCTCATTTACTGAAAAAGCATGGCATCTCGCTCAACCAGCCCGTCCAAGACCGATCTCGAGCACGCCCAGAAGAAGCTGCGTGCCGTCGCGCACGTCTCTGATGGCCACGCACCTCCTAGCACCCTTGAGATAACAGGACTGTGCATACTGGCCGCCGGCCTCTCGGTACCGATCTTTGCCGCTCTAACGGCCGTGGTCATCGGAGTGTTTGCGTCGATGTGCGTCCTACTGACGCAGACTCGCGGCATAATGTATAACGACCTGACCATCCTCCATGACCTCACCGCCGACCTAAAGGGCCGCGGCGATCCTCTTCACGGCCTGATTGTCAACCTCGGCGAGTACACCACCATACTGGCCACTATGACGGTTCTCTTTCTGGTGTGGATAATCGGCGCGATCGTGTGCGTCGTGCGGCACTTTCCATCCGTCTTCCCAATGCCAGTCCTGGCAGACGAATGGGCCGCCTACACCCGTATGCCGGCTGGCAATCGGATGTGGAAGGTCGCAAAGGTCGCGTGCAAAACGACGGCCATGAGCATACTAGTGAGTGTGTCTTCGGTCTTGTGCCCACTGGCCACGATCTTAGGCGGTCTCGATGGGGCGTTTCTTCTTTACACGTCAATAAACGTATGCAACGCGATTGGCTACCCGCTGAACAGAGGCGATATACTTGACGACCGAGGCGTTCAGATTGCGGCATGTTTATTCGCGGCGGTCAGCATAGTGTACGGCGTCGCGCGCAAAACGGGAATAGCGTCCAATATGTTTGCGCGGGCGCCAGACGCCGACGGTCGTCATCGGGACGACGCAACGGTGATGGAACACGCGCGCGCAGAGTAAGACACCGACCTTCCTGTCGTCTATTTCTTGGTGTGAATCTAGAGTCTGACCCAAATTGAATAGAGTAATAATGGGCCATTTACTGCACACCATGGCAATCGTCATCGAGTACTCGCGCCGCGTCGCTCGCTTGGTCCTGTCGGTGCTTGGCCTGGTATGGGTGTGGATCAGAGCCGCCTTCTGTCTAGCCATAGGCGTCGCTGGCCTGCTGGTGTGCGTTGGGCTAGCCCTCGCGTCGGTAGCCGTGCCGTACATATTCGTCATTGGGCTGTACAACGACAACAAGATCCTGAGAGACATGAGAGACGGCATAGCGTGCTGCGGCAATCCTTGGACAGGCCTGTACGCCAACCTCAGCATGTACATCGTGCCGATTGCCGCGACAGCGTCGCTCTACGCTGTGCTGGCGTACGCCGTGATTCGCCACGCGCTCACGCCCGACCCAGCCATCGAACCGACTGTCTGGACGGTCACCATACCATCGCTGTACGATCAATGGGCTGCGCACGAAACCATGTCGGTTCCAGCCAAAGTCTGGCAGGAAGCAACGACCATTGGTCAGGCGATAATGATTGTCGCCAAAGTGCTCTTTGTAGCGACGGTCGTGCCCGGCATGGCCATCACGACCTTTGCGTTTGGACTGTCGGCCTGGGCGAGCCGCGATGGCATGCGAGCGCTGGCCTACAGATTGACAGGCGCGCCCTACGCCCACGAAGCCCGCGACCTGTACACATACATACCACTGTTAGGTACCAACGCTGCGGCTTGGGTTATATACGCGGCTGTGATCGGGGGTGCCTTTCGATGGACAAATTACATGGTGAACAAACGGGCTCGTCAGCGCCTTGCTGAGCGCGAGGCTGGGCACGGACATACGGACTGAACGCGTGCTTTGAATTAACACTTTTGCAGTGGCTTGCAAGGCACCGCACAAACAACTGATGCGGTGTAAACACACGTTGCTAAACTTGCTAGTAACCCAGAACACTAAAAACATACCGATGGCAGGCACACACACCGACTACGACAGTGACGATGAGTGGGAGGAGATGCGCCCCGCTGCGTATCGCTGGGATAGACTGGAATCATACGTGTCGTGCAACCAATCGATCTGGGCACCTGGGGACATTGACGTTCCGGATATGCCACTGACGGCAGAGGGATGGCAAGGCACGGCCGAAGGTTTGCGCGAGATGCGCCCTGGCACCAAGGCTATTTTTGTTTGCCTCCGAGGAGGAGCGGGCTTGCCCAGCTGGGAACACGCTTTGGTACTGGCAGACGCAATGGCAAGCAACAACGACGACATTGAGCTCAATTTTCAGATGGACCGAGGGCGGTCGTGGAAGCCGAAGCAGCTGGGACACATCCTGCGGCTGATGGAAGTGCTGGCACAATGGGCAACGCGCGTGACTGTTCGCTTCCACAACGGGATCACGGGCGAACCGCCAATCGCCGCGCAATGGCGAGAACTCGACGGACCTGGCCCCAAGGAGATTGACATCTACGCCACAGTCAGTGCCCTGCCGCATCTGACCAAGGCACTGGTCATAAAGCCCGATACAGTCGAGCGGCTGGTCCTACGAGCAATGGGTAACGCACTGGCCGACCCAAGCAAGCCGATGCTGCCTACGGGCATGACCAACCTGCAAAAGCTGACAATGCCCGCCAACATGACCAACGACCTGCCAAGACTACAACACCCTTTGACCGAGCTGAAGCTGAACCGAACGTACACGTCCCCGCACGGCGGGCCGCCGTCGTTCCCCACTCCGATAATCCCGATCCGGTACGTGAACCAGACAACGGCAATCCGAGGCTACGCGTTCCAGCTCGAAGAGCAGATCGAACGGCGCGTTCGATGCATTCAGTACACCGATAACATCGACATTCCCGCCGATAATGGCTGGCGGGCGAGGCTCCTGGAGCTTGACTCGCCATCGGCCGTCGAGGTGCACTGCGACGCCGTGGTGCTGAAGATACGCGACTACCGAGCACTGCCCACCCTCCGAGGCGCACCAAATATCCTGGTGGTGCGCGTTGGCATCAGTGACCCAGCACAAGCCCAAGCGGCTCTGCAGCAATCTTGGCATGCACTCCCCAGTGCGACGGCATTCCAAGCCATGTGCGCTCTGCGGCCCGACGCACCGGACCAAGACCAACCGCGAGGCTCTACTCTCGTGACAGCGTTTGTATCGAGCAGGTTTCCGAACCGGCTTGATCGTCTTAACGACCTGGCCATCGCCCTGGGCATTGCGAGCGGCGACAACGGAAAAAGCATGAAGAGTGCCATTGCAAGAATGATAGACGCGTTCAAGCGCCACAAGGCCCAGTACCTGTACGAGGCCCAACGCGACGTGATGGTCAGGCTGATTATGGCCGTGAGTGGCACGGTGACGATGAAGTCTGACACTGACACCGAGTGATACTAAGAGGCCAGACACAGGCATAGACAAAAGTTGCAATTTGGAAACGCACATTCTACATTCGTATAACACTCTCAAGCTCCCACAAATAAGCAGCGTCGGCCACGCCCATCTTCTGGCCGAGGTTGAAAGGGTAAGCCCAGAGAGTGTTGTCCGGCCGGGACTCCCAGATGCCACCCGTGACCCGAGCGCGCGATGGCAAGTCCAAGCCCCAGCGAGTGTCGGTCAGGCTCTCGAGGTCCATGGCCGTCACCAGTATCGCTTGGTCGATTTTGAGCGGCACACACTCGTTGTAGGGCACACCCGGCAGCCCAAGCACATCGTCGAACGTCACAAAGAGCGAGCGAGTGACCAGGATCTTGTGCAGCACGTCATAGTTGCAGCTGCCGTCAATGCCACTGAACAGGGCGACCAACTTACCCGTCGACGTGCGCATGAGACGCAGGTTGTTGTACGCGCCACCGACCACAGCAGGGGAGTGATCGACCATGCTCTCGGCGAGGCGGCTCGCAACCAAAGGCACTTGAGCGCTGGTCGTGTGCACAATGCAGACGCACACAGCGGAACGTTTGGCGTCCATGCTGGATAGTCGAGATGGTAAATGCCAAACTGAAACGGGTTTGATTTTACTTATAGTCAATTTTATTTCTATTTATAGCCACTCCAGCATGGCTATTTTAAGGTCTTGAGGGACCATCAACAGGACGGATTAAAAAGGGAGAGGCTCGTCGCATCCAGCGGCGCCAGTCTGTATAAGCTCGATTGAAAACGAGCCGGCGCGCTAGTCACGCATACACAATGTCACGCCGCTGGATCCACTTCATCACCACGCACCCCGACGTACCACCCTTCACCAACATCAAATGGTCGGTGGAGGGCTGGCAGCTGGCCATCAACTACCTCGACCGGTGTCTCCCAGAGACAGGCTGCAATCTCTTTATGAACATCGTCGAAAGCCAGGATATCCAAATGGCCCTGGACGCCTGCGATGCCGCGTCCCAGACACTCGACCAGCATGCAGGGCGTCTGAAAGTGCACATCTCGGTGTCCAAATCCAAAACGTATTCGTGGCAGGCAGCGGGGGTGTACCAGCTAGCCGAGCTAGCTAGCCGATGGGCGCGTGGCGTCGAGTCGGCGTGCATCACATTTGACGTGGGCCCCAAGAGCCTGCCTCTGATGTGGCCCAAGCCTCGGTCTGATCAAGGGCCAGCCCGCTTGATCATCATCACGGGCGTAGACACGGTCAACGACCTGCTAACCTCTATCATACCAAGAAACTCTGACATGAATTCTCTGTGTATCATCACTGCCAGTCAAAAGAAGACGATTCTTGCATCCATACACCTACCAGACGGGCTAACAACCGATGAGCTGCGTGTGCCAGAAGGGATGCTGACCCGCCTTACCGGACTGTGCAACGCGCCGAACATCATCGACCTATACCTGGAGGTCGCGCCAGACGCCTACCTGGTAAAAAGATTACAGCAAGCCTACATTGGACCCAACACCATGATAAACGCCGGCTTGTTTGAGCAGCCGCCCCAAGAGCGTCGCATTCGACGCATCCGCTACAAAGAGCCCGCGGACGTTATACCGGCGTACCGCTGGCGGACCCGGCGACTGGACCTGCACGGCTGCGAAGCACAGAGAGTGCACTGTGACGCGGTGGTCGTTGCAACGTCACACCGAGGCCCGAATTCATGGCCAGCGATGACAGGCACTGACCACTTGCTCGTGGCACAGACGTTTGTCGACGTGCCAGACTATGTCGAGGAAGCCCTTCAAGACGCCTGCCAAGCCAACCCTACTGCACACGCGTGGCAAACAGTCGACTACACAGGCACAAAGACGACGGTGTTTAAGAACAACGCGATGCCACACGGCATGGCCCCGCTGATGGACCTGGTCATGGCATTGGGGATCGCCGACGGCGACAACGGCGAACGGGCCAAAGCATCCGTAGAAGCCACCATGGACGCCCTGGCCGCCGCAGGGCTGCAGAGCTCGACCGAGACACAGTACAAGGTCCTGAAGCAGATTGCATTTGGCCTTGCCGGTGCGGTCCGCACCATGGCCGACATTGGCCTGGGATAGCTAAAAACAAGCGACCGACGATCCAAATGTCATTTGGCATAAGCGCATTGGGGTTCGAGGGCTAAAAGGGCCCTTAGCATCAAATCGCAACCAGCAAGATGGCATCCCAAAAAGGCGGTCGCAAGAAGCAGCCCAAGGGCCCTCGCATGACAGACCTCCAAAAGCTCCTGGCAGAGATCGACGCGTCTTATGACAACCCCGAGTTCGACGAAATGGTCGATCGACTCGGCTTGACGAGGGATATGTCGCACGAAGAGACTCAAGCCCTGCGACGGCGGAATGAGCTGGATACTGAGGCACGCTATCACCGCAAGGAGGCAGAATACGAGGCGGCACACCAAGCGCGCCTGGCAGACAAGAAGAAGAAAGCTCTGTATGTAAGCCAAGAGATCGAGGCCGACCGGGCTCGACACAGACGCCTCCAACAGCGAAAGGAATTCAAAGAGAAAAAGTGGGCAGGCGCCAAGCCGTACTCGTATGGCTCTAGGCCCGGGCACGACAACGACGAAGACGTCGAACGTCACTATCACGACCAGATGGGCGCTGCACTCTACGATGACGACGACGAGGAAGACATGCTGGACGGGATATTTGGACCACAGGGCTTTGACCATGCACTTGGCAAGATGCGACGCCCAGAAGCAGGCCCTGGGCCTAGCAAGTCACGACGCCGTGATTTCATCACCGCGTTCGCAGACGATGACACCCCCGACTACCTGGAGCACCACGCCCTGTGCCTGACTGTTTACCCAAAGAAGAACCGGTCGGCAGACACTGGCACGATCCACTGCGATACCATTGTGCTGAAGCTACAATGCAAAGAGTGGCCCACCCTCACTGGAGCCGACAACCTAATGATTGTGCGCGTGGGCACCACGGACGCAGACGACATCGCCGCGGTCTTCAAGAAGGCTCGCCGAACCTTTCCGCAGGTCCTGGCCCTGCAAGTGTACCGCGAGAAGTCGGTTAGCGGCAGCAGAGCGGGTGTGTGGACCGTGTTTATCAACGACCAAATCCCGAGCGACGAGGAGCAGCTGGAAGACCTGGCCACGGCGGCGGCTGTGGCCAACGGCCTTTACGACGACACAAAGAAGGTGTTTGGCGAGCGAGGCCCGCTGCCACCGCGAGATAAGCGCAGGGGCGAGAGCGCATACGACCGTCTCATGCGACACTGTGGCAGCGTTTACAGCGAGGCTCAAATGGGGCTGAAGTGAGAGAAAAGACTCTGTTTGAGCGTGTGAAAAATTGAATATAGAGTGAACAAACACAGTGCATCACGGGACACGGTAAAACACCACTTCCAACCGACCCTCGTCCAAACACACGTCCATGGTACAGTCGCGACGGGCCAGGTGTGGTCGGAGGATATCGTCGAGCAGCCCGATAAAAGGCGAGTCGCCGTGCAGGCCAAGATCGGCGGCGACGGCCGAGAACGCGCTGTGAGCCAAGACGTAAGAATGCCGAGCCGGGTCTGGCCGCCAACGAAGCTTGCTGTCTGCGTCAAACACCACTGTTGGAAGAACGTCGCAGACCGAGTCGGGTTCCCATATCACCGACCAGCCCTCCTTGCCCTTGGGGGTGATGGCGTCACGATGGTCAAGCGCGACGCGCACTAGATCGGCGTACGTCGTGCACAGGCCGTCCAGGAGAAACTGCTTCATGGTCTCTGCTTTAGCCTTGGCGCTCGCCGAGCTTGGCGGGTACCCGTTGTCGTAGGCGTGGTCCAGGCTACGGAACCACAGGCCCGTGGGCACGTCTGGCAGCCGGTCCAGCACAATGTTCTGGCGGATCAAGGGCAGCAACAGCAAGTCCACAGCCAGATCCCAAAACGCCTCGGTCGCATCGCCATCGCTCCCAAACTCGCCGTGCAAAGCGGCCAGACCAGCGTGAGTGACCACCCCCCACTCGGACTGGTCCGACGCGGAGTGGTGGATCCAGCGGTACTTGGTCGCGTCGTCAAACACGGTGTATGAGCCCCCGATATGCTGTGCTGGCGGCACCCACACAGCCTCAAACGCCACGCCCTTTTCACCGGCGCAATCGGCCGCCTTCTTAACCGCCACAGCCACTACCCTGGCATAGGCATCAAACTGGGCACTCAACAGCTTTTGGCGGCATCGCTCTATCGTGCGGTCTTCGTTGTAACACAAACTGGCCATACTGAATGGTAAATGGCCAGACGACGAAGAAAAAAAAAAAGAGAAAGGAAAGCACAAAGCAACCGAGGGTGTGCGCAAGAGGACGTCAAAAAGAAGAGTGTAAATTCCAACACAACACACTAGCTAGCTAGCTAGCTAGACAACCACCCGGCCTACTCAGAGTCATCGTCGTTCGACTCTGACCCGTACCGCTCGCGCATCTCCATCTCACGGCCCTTGCGGCTCAGCATCTCGCCAACCTGCTCGGCGGCCAGCTCGCGTATGCACTCTACAACACCTTCAAACCCGTCGCCCGCAAAGTCTTCAAACAGCCGGCACAACAGCTTGTCGGTGCACAAGTGGTCGACCCAAATGTCCTTGAACACACCAGTCTCCATCTGGCGGTGAATCGCACTGGCAATACCGTCAAAGTCAAGGCCGCTCGGCGCTGGAAAGCCGCCGACAATGTACATGTCGAGGAGATGGTTGATGTCCAGCTGCCGACACTCGGGGTGCTGGACCGCGTACTCGATCGAGCGCTCTGACAGCTCCTTTGACTTGCCAATTCTCGCCTTGATCTCGGCCACGCTGTCGATAATATCTGCGATCCCGTCGTACAGCAACCCCTCGCAAAACAGAGTGTAGCGCGTGTCGTACGCGGGCCCCTGCGGCAAGCGATCAAACGCCAACGCGACCATGGTCGGGCTGGCGCGGCTGTTCCCCAAGACGCCATCGTACTCTGCAATGGCATCGGCCAGAGCCTCGCCGGCACCTTGCCATCGCACAGAGGCGGCTCGGTTGACCGTGATGTAGCCGACCACAATGGTAATGACGTCGATGCGAATCTGCGCCTCGTCTTCCAGGGTGGCCGGCACCCTTTCGTGGCCACAGTTCTCGCACCGGTGAGGCGAGGAGTCACGATCGAGTGCGTCGTCAACAATCGGAGGCTCGCCGTGCTTGGCGTCAAAGTCGGCCATGCAATCGTCAATCAGCAGCCCCACGGCCTGGTGGTGAATGGCAGCCCGGTCGCTCATGCTGCTCAGGTTCAAGCGAGTAGTAAATGAGAAACAATGCCCAGGCGCGTTTACTTATAGTGGTATTTTCAATCTATTTTCGGATCATAATACAGTCCAAATACAGACGGGGGCTATACTTAGCCCGGTTGAATCACAAGGCACTCTTCTTGCCTTTTTTTATCTACAAACGGTCGTTTTCCATCCACTCGAAAGAAGAACAGACTGTAACCATGAGCCTCGCCATCAGATCGACCGGTGAATTCACGTTCGCCGAAAACGCGTTGACGTCCACCGAACCCTCAAGAACACAGGAGAATCGAGCATCGTCGTCGAGCCCAAGGAGGCAACCAAGGCAAAGAAGGCCAAGCGCAAGTAGCAGAGCGTGCGGTTGTCCAGGCGAAATTTACCACGATACAAAAGCATGAATTTGGCACACTCTTAGTTCCAAGAGTCAAACACATAGGGGCGGGTGTAGAGGGGCACGGCGGTGTTCTTGGACTTGGCCACGAGCGTGGTTTGGACCTTTTTGATGTCGGCGAGGGCTTGCTCGTCGCTGTACTTGGACGCGTTGTGGATGGTGGTGATGATGGCGGTCTTGGCAGATCTACCGTAGCGTCCACCCCACACCGAGTCGTGGGTCGTCATCCGGAACGTAAAGTCGGTCACGCCAGCGTCCTCCTCAGACGCGCGAGTGTACTCGGTCAATATAGCGAGAACAGCCGCGTCGTCAAAATCACGGCGCAGGCCGACCGTGAGCTCAAACGACTGGAATACCGGGTTGGCCGGCGCGGCCTCTTCGGTGACCGGCGACAGAGGGATGGCAGTGTGCGTGCGTGTGTCCATGTCTATGCTCGGAGGGGAGGGGTGATGTTAAAATGAGCTTGAGCTATTTGTAACTCGATCCTCTACCCGCAAGATATAAAAAAAAGACGCGCGTCTAAAGTTCATTTGCATTGATTATCGTCGACGACATTCAAGCCGTTGCACAACCACGCCTTGAAAACCAAACAAACACGCTAGTATCGTGGCGAGGCCATGTCATGAAGAATGTTAGCAATGGCACTGCGGCCGCGAGGTCCGATGGCCCGTCCTCCCACAACCGCGATGGCCTCGCAGTGCTGAACGGCCGGCACAGGCGACAACACACGCGTCCAGAAGACGGCCGTACCGACTATGCTGGCCTGCAGCCACTTGCGCTCAGACTCGGAAAACACAAACAGCAGCACCTGCTTGTTGCTCCGGGCGTGGCGGTCGACAAACAGCTGGCACGTCCAGCCCGTCCCGCCCATCACCCCGCAATCCAGCGTGCGGTTCCGGCTGCCGCGAGGGGTATCGGCGACCACGGCAAGCATGGCGTCGCCGCGATGAGCAACAAGGCCGTTGCGGCACAGCAGGTCGCGAACGTAGCCGTTGGCCAGGTCCAGTCGGCGGCCCAAGTGCACGGCGGCTTGCTGTAGCGTGAAGCTGTAGTGCGAGCGGTCGCTGTTGGTAATCTCGAACAGCCGTGTGTGCTTGCCGGAGCGCCGATGGCCTGCAAAGCTGTACACGTGGATCTCGTACCCCAACCGCGCGCCGTCCCGAGACCAGCACTCGTCCGCTCCGTGAGCCCCACCGCTCACCAAGCATGGCAGAGTAACAGACGCCATAGAGCTGAAATAAATGGCATTTTACATTAGTTGCGACTGTGTTTATCGAGTCGTTCGTGTCTTTTTTTGGGCATCATGACCCATTCACTCAGCCTGGGCGAGAACATCGCCACGTTTCTTTTTCTGGCCGCGGCCTGACGAGCTGCGTCGATGGTGGCCTACGGCGTGTTTGTGTACGACAAACACGACCGCCGGCCCAAAGTTCCGCCCGCCGCACATGGTCAGGTCGTTTCTGACTCTGGCGGCGATCGGGGCGGGTGCGACAGGCATTGTGATGCAAAGAAACTACTGTGAAGCCAACAACAGGGACACGGTTGACATCGCCGCGTTTGTGTTTCAGGCCTGTATGTACTTTGTGTAGCAGAAGACAGTCAAAAGCGGCGATAACATGCTTGTAGTAGATGGTTTTCGTCTGCCTGTTACAATTCAACCCCAACCTAGCCAAGCCCACGCCAACTCAAAGACCGAAGACCACGGTGCTGTGTCAAACACCCGCTCGTCGTCGTCATCATCTTCATCATCATCATCATCACTGCAATCGTCGTCGTCTAGAAAGGTCGAGTACAGAGACACCACCGGCAAAGCTACAGGCCCAGGCAAAAGAGACACGTCTTCAATCGAGTCTACCACCAGCGTCTTTCCCTGCTGGCATCGACTGTCAATCAGCGACTTGAGATCCACCACGACGCGCGCTGGAAACAACGGGCCGTCGTACAGCACCTCGACAAGGTCGGGCGAGCCACACACCGGACAGGCACATAGTGTAAGGTCGGCAAAGCAATGGCGATGGACGTAGTGGATGCCACAGGCCATGATGAGCGGCGCGTCAATGCCGTCCGCGGTCGTGTCAGTGCACCCGTGCGAAGTATACTGAGCACTGCAGTAGCACGGATTGTGCCCAAAGCCAAGCCGGTTCACTGCGGCCGTGCGCATGATCTTGAAATAGCCTTCAGCCCGCATCGCTTGCGGCAGAGTCTTGACGGACAGCTCCAGATTGCACAGTGCAGCAGACCGAGTGTTGGTGATGCACAGGTCCTGAACGTGGCCGCTGATCAGTCTGTTCCACGCGTACTTGACAACGCCGAGGCCGACGACAAAGAAAGCTCTATGCGCGCTGTACTCGCTATCAGCTTCCCATAGCACACTGGCCAACAGCAGCGTTCCGCCGGCGACGCCGGCCGAGTTGATCCAGCACGCCATCGTAAACAGCCACATTGGCGCCACCGCCGTGGTCATGTAGAGAATGTTGACTGCCTGCGCGACGACCCACAGTGCAAACACAGGGCTAACCCCGCGGCCAGGGTAGAGACACGAGAGAAGAAACAGGCCCTTAAACCGAACAACCTCCAGGAGCCACACGTTCTTTTGCTGAATCGTCAAAGGCATGGCCAGCGGAGTCGGGTAGGTGGTCACTCGCCCGCGCCGTTGAACTAGACAAGCGTGTGCAATTGACGCCAACGCGCTCAGGCACACACCCGCGGCAAGCCATCCAGTGAGTGCGGAACAGGCCATCGTGTAAATGACACTTTAGAGTGTGTCTCGTCAATTTATACAGCGTCTTTGAGTCTTAAATTAGACACGCCAACAATAGCGCCCCTCTGAATCTATTGTTAGACGACGACTCAAAAAAAGCCCGACCGGACACACGCAAGTGTCTCGTACGCCGGGCCATCCGCCTCTGGGCTACAGCCCTCGTTTTCAAAGCAGGCCGATTGCAGGCGTATGCGCTGGACGCTGTGAGAGTGGCACAAGTCGTCAAGCACGCCGTTCGAAATTGCACAGTCTCTGACGACACAGCGAGTGTCACGGGCGTGCCGCTCGCACGTCTGGTGCTGAAGGATGTTGAAGGCCAAGGCCATGCTGCCAGGCTGCCCGCCACAGAGAAGCGTTGCGGCCGTCAGCGCCAGTGTCACGTCAAACCCCACAGCCCGCATGCTCGTTGCCCAGAACTCGGCGTCGTCGAGGCTGACAAAGTTTGTTACGGCCGACTGAAAACCGGTCTCGGGGTCCATGCCGCGAAACTGCGACAGGTACGCCTTGGTAGTCTGCTCGTCCGCCTGCACGAGCTTGGTCTGCAGACGGGCCAAGTACTCGGCCGACCGCGCCGTGCTGGCGCGACTCTTGCTCGACGGGACAGCTTCAGGGTCAAGGTCAACCACCGAATCAGCCGACTCAAGCGTGGGTGTCAGCGCGTTGGGCGGCAGCACAACGATAAACTCCGAGTTATGGGGGTACCCGACAAAGCTAACAAACCACACGCGAGCGTTGAACGGGGCCATGGCGTCGGGAGAGTCGATGGTAAATGAACAAAAGCTTCAGTATACACTATTGACAAGTAGATGGTTATACAATCGGGTTATTTATAGATCGTCCAAGTATAGCCCAGGCCGAGATAGACGTACAAAGCGGGTCGTTTTGGTGTAAGTCCGCCCTGTTTTCGTGGTCTTAGATACACGACGAGACCCGTAACAAAACACTCGCCATGGCATACCAAGGCTGCGTCATCACGTGCAACACCTTGTTCGCGGACGATACAATCGAGCGGGAGTTTGAACCGACCCGAGCCGGCTGGACGATGGCCAGCAACATGATGCGGCACGCGTTCGATAACGCAGCTCGCAGGCTTCGCCTGATGGTCCACATCTACGATTCAGAGGCCGTGCCGGCGCACAGAGTGACTCGGGACACGCGAGCCTTCTTGGTCCAACACCCCGGCATCGTCGAGCTGACTGTGACATGCGACGGCAGCGAACCTTGGGGGCCGGACCAGATGGACGCTCTTTACGGTTTGCTGCCGGGCCTGGCGCAAGGCACGGCCGTCACGACACTCCGCTTCTACGACGAGGTTGTGGGCCATCCTAGCGAAGTGGTGTACACCGGCCTGCCCGACCGAGGCACGGACGTGGGCGTGGCAAAGCTAAACCTACACACGCCGACCCGGATACTCTGCAGTCTTGCCGATGCTATTGTGCAGCGGAACCCGACCGTCCTGCGCAGCCTGAAACTCTCGCCAACCGATCGCGAACCCGACATTGTTTTTGACGCGTATCTCCCGAGAGGCGTGACTGGGCTCGAGAGCCTCACCATCCCCGCGGGCATGGCTGACAGTCTACATCGCTTGACCCACCCTTTGAATGAACTGTCCCTGTGGACAATGGACCAAATGCATCTTCGCCCCCCTCAAGTGCCCGCAGCTTGCCTCGGCAGGGGAACGACCTGGAAGGGCTCACACTTTGTGCAGGCAGTTGACAGCCCGCGCACCAAATGCATCCGTTACACCGGTCAGCATAACATCGACCGCAGCCTCAACTGGCGCACGCAGCTACTGGATATCCGAGAGAGAAGCATAGACAGTGTTTGTTGCGACGCCATCGCCATCAGGACGTCAGGCTGGAACGAGCACCCTATTCTGACCGGGGCTAACCATCTACTGGTCGTTCGAGTGGACATCAATGGCCCGGCCGACGCAGACATAGCACTGCAAGCCGCTCGCGAGGCGTTTCCCCAGGCCAAGGCCCTGCAAGCCCAAGCGCGCGGTGACTGGGTGGTTACCGTGTTTCCCGACGGACTGCCTAGCCGGAACGAAGACCTTGTCGACCTCTGCGTGGCGCTGTGCATTGTCAAAAGCAAGGGAGACGGCGACGAGGCCGTCGATAACATTCACGCTGCAGCGAGAGAACTCGACGACAATGGCCTGCAGCACATGCACGCGCTACATATTCGAATGCTGAAACAGCTGGTGGTGCAAGCGGCTGGCAAGATCATTAGCAAGGCAGAGGCGGGTGTGGTCTGAGCCAGTTCAAATTCAAACGTAAAAAAACAGAGCGATCCACTCACGAGACAGCACACCGCTGGCACAGCGACGCCGGCGGGTAATACGTCTGATGCAGAAGCACCGACCGCAAAGCGTGCAACTGCTCGGAAGGAACACGGCGCAAAACGACGTCCTGGCGCAAAACTCGGGCTAGCTCCCAGCCCGCGTGCCGGGCGTCGTACTCCAGAGACCATGCACTGGCCGCGCCGCGAAGGACGAGAAGGCGATCAACGACGACGGCCGCCGCGTCAGAGGGCATTGACGGCCGGTCCCTCCTGTTGCGCAGATCAGCAAGAGCGTGACGCAAGTAAAACCACTGGTCCGAGACAACCAGCACGCCAATCCACAGTAGCAGCACGTCGGCCGACACGTCAACAAGTCTACTGAGAGCCGAGCGCAAGGGCCATAACTTTTCGACTTTCCCGTGCTGCATACCCAGCCACAGATCTGTCTCACCGCCCGCTGCAACAGCCCGAGCCAGAAGATGCTCGCCGGACCGACACACACTATCGAACGAGCTCAGAACAGCCTCGTCGGTGGCCATAGCAAGGCCCTGGGCGTACCAATCCATGCTACTGAACGGTCGATAACTGACATCGCCGCGAACAGAACTGCATTTACTCTTAATCTTATCACCATGAATGTCCTGTGGTCGGCACTCAAGAACAACCACACCCTTTGAGACACCGTCGACTTTTTTGTTCGGTCGTTCCAAAAAAAAAATCCGAGCTTGGCAAAATCACCAAATCAGGACAGTCCACAAGTTGACCATCGACCGTCAACTTGTGGGCTGTCCTAATTTCATGATTTTGGCAAGCTCAGATTTCGGCGAACTTTTTGTGGCGCATTGCGCAATGTTACATCTCAAAAAAAATCACCGAAACCTGAGCTTGCCAAAATCGCCAAATTAGGACAGCCCACAATTAGACGGTCGATGGTCTAATTGTGGGCTGTCCTAATTTAAGAAAACAAAAAAAAATCCAAAATAGCTTTTCTATTTTGGGATGGGTAAAAGTACTATAAGTGGATTCAAGCGACAAGAAAGGCTCATTTTACCATCCCGAAAACAAGCATGACGAGAAACTCGATCAACATACAGCATGTCTCCAAGACACACCGAGCACTGTTCTCGAAGGCGTTCCCGTTGACGCACGATGGGTGCAAAGACGGGGCCGAGATGGCCTTGGAGGCCATGCGCAACTTCAAAGGCGCAAGCCACGCCAGCGTCGACGTGACCATTCTTGATGCCAGCGACACTGACAGCGTCCTGTCGATGATTGTGCTCAACAGGATCGCCTTTGAACATCCAGGAACAACACACATAGCAGTGTTCTGCGAGGTGGACTCTGACGCAGAGGCGATGAGCTGCGTTCAACTGGGCAATGTGACACTGGCCGCCGCCCGAGCCGGTCGAGGAGCGGCTCGACTCAGTCTGTGGATCGACGCGCGCGTTGCTGGCCCACCCGACATTTCAGACCGCTTCATCTGCTTCGACATGACCGGCGAAGGGGTCGCAGAGCTGTTTGTGCTGGTGCCAGTTGCGGTGCTGCGCAGCATCCTGCACATTCTGACCGGGCACAGGCCAAGAGCACTGCACCAACTGACCATCGCGCTGATCGATCAAGACGCTCCACTGGAGTGCGATTTTCTGCTGCCAGAAAGCCTGACGGGCCTGCAGAACGTGACTATACCAGAGACAATGGTCGACTGCCTGTCGAGCCTGACAAGCCCCTTGTACAGCCTCGGGCTCATTAGCGGTCGCCATGCCGAGAACACGGCCGTGTTTCTGCCGTCGGGCTGCCTGGGCCCAAACACCATGTTTCACGGACGGATGTTTGTCCAGCCCCCTCAGCCCGAGCGGCTATGCAGCATTCGCTACTCCAGCGACCGGTCGGTGGCTCAGGCTCTGGGCTGGCGATCCAACTTGCTCGACCTGCGCGCTAGCAGGGCGACTCACGTACACTGCGACGCACTGGCCTTGGTGGTGGGCGACGACAACGACGAGCTGCCAGTGCTGACAGGCGCTAGCGAACTGCTGATTGCACGAGTCATTACGAGCCGGCCAGGGATTATACCCGAGGCCTTTGAGCGCGCGCGCAAGGCTTATCCACAGGCTCGGGTGCTGCAGAGCACGACTCACTTAGGCGGCCGGCGCACACTCTTTATCGACGATTGCATACCACAAGACCCAGAGCAGCTGCTGGCCGTGGCAATGGGCCTGAGCACTGTCGACGGCGACAATGACGAGCTGACCCGCTGCAACGCGGTCATGATCCAGCATGTGCTTGACGCGCGTCGCGCTGACGGGACGGTGGACGAGGCCCGGATGGCCGGTCTGATGAAGCTGGTCAATCTCTTGGCGAGTGACATTGTGACCATGGCTGAAGTTGGCTTGGCCTGATAGAAGCGCGTTTCTTTTTTTTGCGCGAATTTAACCCTTTTATCATCACCCCTTGTCTATTGATAACCGTCTATAATGCGTACAACAGAGCTTGCGAATCGCATGTGACCTTATCATTTTCCATAAACTACTCAGCATGACCGAGGCCAGTCGTCTGTATTACTTCTCGCTTTACAACGACTTCCGGCGCCAGTCAAAGCACGACGCGGCCACGCCAGCCGAATGGCATTATTGCACGGCGAAAATCATGCAGAGCATACAGCACAGTCGGGGCATGCGAGGGTTCACACTGACAGCCCAGATGTACGACCCAATGATGGACAAGGGCGCCGACACGACCGACAGCGTCGCGGTCACGATAGTAGCGCGCGACGACCGTCTTGAAGTGGCGCTGATAAGCAGTTCAACTACTGGATGGGGCCAGACACAGCTAGGCTACGGAGTGAATGCGATATTAAGCCTTCTGGGCACGGCGTGGGCACCCGATGGCTATTCGCGCGGCAGGCTGACACTGACCAGCGTCAATCTGTCGGTCCCGCTGGCCAGCATCAACGAGGTGGCGGCGTCCCTGCTGATTCGCGATCCAGGCACCGTGACGCACTTGGCTTTCCGACCGAGTGACATCCGCCACCCGCCAAGCGACTTTACACTGAAGCTGCCAGCGGGTCTATCGGGCCTCGAGAGCGTCGAGTTGAAAGAGAGTGACCTGGCGTGCTTAGCGGGAATGAGCTACCCTCTGAAGCGGTTGGGGGTCGACATCGACTTTGTGCGTAACGTCACGTACTTGCCATCTATCCCGCTCGCCTGCGTCGATCGCCACACGACCCTGACGGGCGAGCGGTTTTTACAACCAAACCTGCCTCACCGCGTTCGCTGCATTCAACTTGACGCGGGTGTAGGTGGCCCAGAGGTATTGGGCTGGCGAGCCCGTCTACTGGACGTCGCTGAGGGAGCGTTGGCGGATGTACATTGCGACGCCGTCGTCCTTCGCAAAAAACACATGTACCCACTACTGAACCTTCTGGGAGCACCGGGCCTGTTGGTCGTGCGGGTGGTGCGGAACGAAGTTACGCCCGAGCCGATCCAGCACATTGTTGGGACCTTGCGCGTCATGTACCCCCAAGCGCTGGCCCTGCAGGTAGAGTACCCCGACGGGCACACGGACACGGCGTTTGCAGACGACTGCATGCCAAAAGCCCTGGCCCCACTCATGGACCTGGCCGTGGCTCTGGGCATTGCGAACGGCGACGACGGCGCGGCAGTCAAAGCCGATGTCAAGCTCTTGAACCAGGCGTTTGCGGCCAATGGCGCTCGGTACCTGCTGGAGGGTCGCTACACGGCCCTGAAGCAGCTGGTGCTGCTGCATGCCGGGAGGGTCATCAGCATGACCAACCTCGGGATTGGTCCGGCAGTCGAGGCTTATGGTGTGGTGTAAAAAAAAGTAAAATATAAAAGCATCAGTCAATCAAAACACCACATTCACTTCTAGTCATTTACCAGTCGTCATGCTGAACGCCCTTGAAGCCAGATCCGCCACGTGCGGCGGCCGGGCCCTGCGCGCCAAACTCCGAGAGCAGAAAGACATCCTGCCAGCCATCAGAGTTGTGCGCGCGTCTCTTCTGAACGCGACAGAGAACGTGCTGGCCCACCAGTGCAACTGCTTGACGGTGCGGTCGCACGGCCTGTCGCGCGCCATCATAGACAAGTGGTCTTGGGCCGACGCGTACGCAGGACGCAAGAAACAAGGAACGCGAAACCTTGCGATCGAGTCTGACCGGCCAACCCCGGGAACGTGGTGCTCAAAATTCAACCTCAGCGCCAGCGGGCCGAGGCGAGTCGTGGCGCTGTTTGGCCAGTGGGCTCCAGGCAAGCCGCAGACCTTCCCGACCTACCCGGGCGCTGAACTTGAAACGCTCGACGCCCGTCTGTGCTGGTTCTACGAGGCCTTGACCGACTTGCTGGAAGAGATGGACCCCAAGGACGGCCTGGCCTTGCCGTACGGTATTGGGTGCGGGCTCGCCGGCGGTGATTGGGACGACTACAGCCTGGCCATTGCGCATGCCCATCAAACAGTGCCATACGCGTCTGAGATTGTGCTGTACCGCCTTTGAATTAAAAGATTACCACTCGAGACGGACCACAGACACCTTGAGACGCGCCATGATTGACGTTGGGTAGTCGACCATGTCAGACATTCTAGACGCCAGCGCTGTTTTGATGTGCTCGATCGCAGTCTCGCTGTCTAGCTCGGCACACAAGCAGACGATGCAGGCCATCCATCGGTCCTCTTCACTGCCCTTGACCGCCCATATCGTCGCCTTTAGTTCGGACGCGAGAGACGCCCATGCCGTTACGGTTAGACCCGCGACGATGGGGTGGTCAGTGGCAACATGCGAACCGATCACAGTGACGTTGGAGCAAGCGACGGCTTTGTCGTAGTCGAGCACGGCGAGCTTCTTTAGAGCCACCGTGACAGTCAAGCCGACCTGATACACAACGTCTGGCGCGGTCATAACGGCGCGCAGGGATGTCCTGCTAGCCTCTATGGCTCGCAGGGCGCCGATTTCACTTTTGCGGAGCCAGGCAGGCCGTTCGGCCGCGCCTGTTGCGATGGCGGCCATGACGAGAGATGAGAGAAGAGAAAATCGACAGCGCGCGGATGTAAATGATCAATTGAGGGGGTGCGTGTCGGGCATCACACCATAAACTCAGACGAGAGGTAGGCCACCAGCGACGCGAGAGCCTCGACCGGCGTGGCGTCGTTGCACAGAACACGATCAGGGCCAAGCGACTGCATGTCGTCAACCTCGGTATCGCGCTTGGCTCGGGCATTGTCGTCGCCGAGGCGCTGTGCGACTATAGCGGCCGGTGCAGTGACGGCGACCACCCGCAGGTCAATGTACTTGTCGCGCAGCTTCTGGTACGCCTTAACGCCGTCGCAGCCCAGCACGGCAATGCAGATGGCCCCGTCTTCGGTGGCGTCTAGCAAGGCCGTCTCGGTCGAGCCGTACTTGTGCCTGCCGTACGCCTGGTGCTCTAGAAACATGCCGTCGGCCACCATGGCCTCAAACTCGCCCAGGCTGGTAAAGTGATAATCGCGCCCGTCCACCTCGCCTGGCCGCGGCGAGCGAGTGGTCGTCGTCACCAGCTTGCGGGTCGGGGGTTTCAGCAGGACGCTCAGCTTTTCCTGCAGCATCGTTTTGCCAACCCCTGAAGGGCCGACGAGAACCAGAACTTTGGGCAATGCTTCGAACGTGGCCATAGTGCGAAAATGAAGGTGCAATTGAACAGGTGCAAGAGAACGAAAGAGAAAGGCAAAGACACAACCCTAACCCGAGGACACTTGCTTCACTTGGACGCAGCCGTCGTTGCCGGTGCACTGCTTGATGGCGCTGTTGATGTACAGGCGGGCATCCTCTTCGTCGCACCCGTCATGGCCAGTGGCCGTCACCAGGTGAACCATCCAGCATCGGCCCGTCATCGAGCCAAGCGCTGTCCAGCCCGACACGTTCATCTCGCGACAGTCAAGGCCTGGAGGCAGCCTGACGATCGAGACAGACGGCATGGCCTCGCGCGCTTTCAAACACTCAAAATCATTGGTGCTGATTTCAGTCAACGCGGCCGTGACGGTGGGCGAGACCACGCAAAGTCGCTGTGGTTGATCCAGACACTTCTGTACAATGTCAGCGGCCCTCTCGATCGTCTCCTTCATCAGAACGTTGGCGTCTAGGAGCCAGCTGGCGTCTTGGAGACAGCTGGCGCTGCCTTCAGGGGTGGCGGATCGGCTCATGATGCGGATGGAAAGGAGGATCAAAGCCTGTGGTAAATGACATTCTAGTGCGTTTGCGATCCACTTATAGTGCTTTTTTTAATTCTATTTTTAGTCTAGCTGGAAATAGACTTTTACTGCGTGTTCTTATGGACTCCAACAGCCAGACGTCGCAGCGCGGCCAAGCGCCGCATCAACGCCTGGATATCGGGGTGGTCACGCATCACGTCTGGCAGCGACACGTTTAACACGCCATCGACCAAGCCGATCGTTTTGACACACAGATTGTTCACGCGCTTGTCTTGATTTTGGGCCGCCGGCCCGCTCAGCAGGGCCTCGATCTGCTCCATCGTGGCGTACGCTTCGCCCATCTCGGTGTCGATGCGAGTGCACAAGCTGCGCAGCTCGTCGTCTGAGGGCTTGTCCATGCTCGATGATAAAATGACTGTTTGATTCAAAAGAAAACACGCAGATTCGAATACTAGTCTATAAGTAGTAATCGTATCGTACTGATGGGCGTTCACGCGGTGTTGCCACGAGGTCCGGACCGACTATGTGCGGAGATGGCCCGACTATATGCGGGGATGACCCGGGTGCATCGGAGGCGTCTGATTGCCGCATCATAAAGCTCGCTAACTTGTCAGTGGCTTCTAGGCTGATACGCCTCCCTATCGGCACCGACCCGCGAAGCATACTGTCGGCGAGACCGATAGCACAGGCATACAAAACGCGAACGCGTTCGCGACGGCCCTCAAACTCGGGCCCGTCCATCAGAGCGGTGATCTGTTCCATAATAGCGCGTACTCCAACCACCTTGGCGCTGTTGTCAGGGGTGGCGGGCCGACTCACGATGCAGATGAAGAAGAAGCCCGTGGTAAAATGAAAATTTAAATTCTAATGCAAGTCTAGCTAGAAACACCCATCATCGTGTCTTTTGCTGAACGTCAACGGTGATGCGTCGCAGCGTCGCAAAGGTCTCTAGCGCACACTGGAATTCCCGACTGTTCTTCATCTCGATCGGCACTGGCTCGTTAAGCACATCATCGACGAGACCGATGACGTCGGTCGACAAGGCGTGAATGCGCTCGCGCCGATTGTCGGTGTCGGGCCCATCCCACAGAGCTTTGATCTCATCGACAATGGCGCACGCCCCGACCATGTTGGCGTTGATGCGGGCGCACATGCGCTGCAGATCGTCGTCCGATATCGGGTTCATGCTTGCTCGATATGATTGCTAGTGTAAATGACACTTTACTTAGGTCTGTGATCGCTTATTCTATAAATAGTTGGATTCTATTTCTAGACTCGATACGTTTCTTGCTGCACCCGGACGACCAGACGGTGTATCTCCCGGAGACGTTCTAGCCCCTCTTGGATGCCCGGGTCCTGACTGATCTCGTCTGGCAGCGACTCGTTTAACGCCTCGTCCAGCAGATCCACAGTCTGGGTGGCCAGGACATGCATGCGGCTCTCCCAACCGACCTCGTCGCGTCGCCGGCCCAGCTCCTTCATCCGAGCTATGGTGGCGTGCGCCAGGCTCAGCTTGATGTCTATACACGCGCATTGGCGTTTCAGCTCGACGGCTAGTTGAGGGTCCATGCTTCTTGGTACTGTCTTTTTTTTTTGGATAAATGACACTCTTGCGCAACGTATAGTACATTACATGTGAATTCTATTGCTGGTCTCTAGGGAAGCAACAGCCCGACGTCACATCCCGTTTTACTGGATGTCGATGGCCATTTGCCGCGCCTCCAGAAGGCCCTTTACGACCGCTTGCATGTAGGGGTGGTTGTGTATCCAGGTCGGCCGCGACTCTTTGATCACATCGTCGACCACCTCGATCAGCTTGACCAGCAACTCGTCAAGGTCCGTTTCCCAATCCTCGGTGTCTCGATTCTCATTGAGACTGGCCGCCATGGCCAGCGCGGCCAGCGCCTCGTTCATCTTGCCGTCCATGTACACGCGGTGGCGGTTCAAATCGTCGATCATCATCTGGTCCATGGCTAGGGTAGGATTGGGGGGTTTCGGTGAATGTACAATTGAAACGACACCCAGCCGGCTATTAAACGAAATAACAATACCCATGCGACCGAACCGCAAATTGGCACACACGAACGCAGGCGCTCGTCTACTCCTGGCGCTGCTCTTGCTCTTGAACGTCGTGCCGCAAGTCGACAAAATAGTCTCGTACCATCCAGAAGCGGTCTTGAAGAAGGTGAAATTCGGGATCGTCTTCCAGGTGCGCCGCAAACTCCCTGCCCAAAACGCCGTCTAGCAGCTCAAGGAGCCTGTCGGTCATGGTCGCCGCGCGCTGGCTCCGGTCACCGGTGTTGGGCTCATCGAACACAGCTAGCAACTGGGGCACAAGCGAGAACACGTCGTTGACGGTGTCGTCCACGTGCATGCTCTGGCGGAGGACCTCTTGAAATTCGCTAGGGTCCATGGCAGCTTTACGAATAAAATGCAGACGGCCAAACCCTGCCATCGACACCTCTGGTAAAGATTAGAATTTACTCCTCGGGAAAAACACCCTCTTGAACGGGCCAGTCAGCCATTTCAGCAGACGGTATAGGAACAGGCAACGCGGTCAGAGGCATGAGGTTAGGGAGCCCTGGCGGAACTGACAAGGCCAGTGAAGGGCCCAGAGCGACCAGGCGCAGTTGGCTGGGCCGGGCTTTGAGGATTGCGCCTTCAAAGACGGTCTTGACGGTAAACCAAGTCCTGCACCAACAAAAGTTTCGCACTCGAAAAACAAGAAGAAGAAGCCGAGCCTTACTGTTGCCCAGACGGCAGGGGGTCGACAACCTGTGCGCGGCAGGGAAACCCGCCGAGGGGGTTGTGGCGACTGTGGCTTATCACGTCGACGGTGGTGCCGGTCCGCATCGACTGAATCAATTTGCGCTTGCGAGTGCGGCTGGTCATCAGCGGTACTGTCGTGCACACCCCTTCACCAACAAACATCATCTTGAGGTTGCAGCTGCGGACCATCACCGTCTCGAGGATTTCGTTGTTTAGCCGGACGCCAATCCAGGTCGATGGGTGTACTGGCAGCTCCACGACGATACCGGTGGCGCCCTCCAGATCAGGGCGACGATGCAGGAAGTCGGCCTTGGCCAGGACGGGTGATCGGCAGATGACCACTGGCTGGCCTAGCCGCAGCTATACCGCCCCGTGCAAAAGGCGGAGGGGGTTAGGCCAGGCATTCCTCATGACGAGCGCAAGTGTACCTGAGAGTAGGTCAAGGGATCGACAGCATCGGTCTGTGCTTGGACTTCGAGCATTCGCTGGTGCTGGGCGTAGAGGCATCGGGGGCATTGGTAGCACTGCTGTAGATTGATCCGATCGCACAGCGCGGCGTCTACCCCCAGGAGACAGCTGGGCACCTGGCCTGCACATCAACATCGTCGTTATACAGCGGCAATTCGCACGACAGATTGTGCCACGTACTGTTGCAGCCGGCGCAGGCCAGGGTCTTGAGAGAGGCACTGGGCTCGAGGAGGGTTGCGAGGACTGCCATGCTTCTGCGTGTAAAACGACCTTACATGCTAGCAAGCGCTATCCAGTCGCTGGTCTATTTATAAGTCAATTCCAACGATCTTATTTTAGATCGTCTATTTTTGGCACAGAGTGTCACTCGACTCTTGCAAACAAAAGGCAAACGAGCCCTACAGCGCCCGCCAGGTCGCCAGGCTGAGCAGAATTGCAATGGGAGTGGCAGCGACGACCGCCGCGGAAGAGCTGCAGGCTTGGCCGATACCGACGAGCTGACGACGGGCGCGGGTGTACGGTCCTTCTACCAGAGGAGTGCCACTATGTTGCATGATATCGGCGTACGAGACGGCTCCCATCGGTGCCGTCGCACTCATGATCATGTATTCGCCGTCGTTACCCGACACGTTGACTGGAAGACCAGTAAACGGTATGATATGGGACGTGGCGGCTCTGGTGCTAGTTGCGTTACAGGCATAGACACTCCCAGGCTCGGAAGTGCCAGCAGCCGCGACCACGGTGAGTTCACACCCGTTACCGCCGATCAGTCTGATGCGAGCACTCGTTGAAGCGGAAGAAAACATCATCGTCATCACCATCGACATGCCATCGACCTCCTGAGTAACCCGCGTAACATAATCAAGCTGAAAGTCGATCAGCAGCACCGACAGATCGGTCGTCAAGCACGTCATAAGCGCAGGAGCGTCTAGTATACTGTCCTGTACAAATGGCACGCGATGGCACAGAGGACCTCTGGACGGGCAACGTTCTACAAACGACAGCATGCCATTCGCATTGCAGGCGAAGCCCATGACAGAACCGAGACCCGCGGTTTGCGCGACCGTAACTACTGTTGGTGTGTAGCCCATGACAGCCGTGCTGTTAGGGGCAGCCATAATCACGACTGTAGACGAGGCAAAACTAAAGGTCGCGGAGGCGACGGCCGCTGTTACCAGCAATAGTACAGAGACGACGATGCGTAGCATGGTGGCGCGAATAAAACGACAACGCACCACAACCAGATTAAATTGCAAACTGAAAAAAAAATACACCGAGGCGCACCGACCTGCCATTACGCAGTGCCGCCGCGACAAACAGCAATGCAGTCAGACCAGCCCAGCAACAGCTTGGACCACCGTCGCCATCAAGACACTGACGAGGGCGACCGCCGAGGCCGACGCGGCCGAGCTGCAGGCTGCGTCTTGGAGCGGAACTCTGGCCATACCAAGCGTCAGAGGGCCTTCGGGCACGGTCAGGTTGAGGGCTTGCAGAACCTCGACAATCGTCATCGTACCGCCCGTGGCGTGGGCCGTCAAGGTGTACACGGCATCATCGGTAACATCCGAATCGATCGTTGAGGTCGCCGTCCCGTTGAGTGGGATCACAACCCCGTCTTCGGGAAAGTTATCTTGGTCACAGTAGTACAAGAGCACATCATCGGACGACTCAAACGCAAACATGCTGTCGGTCCAGGGGTGTTTGACTTCGACGGTGCAATCGTCATTGAAGTGAAGCGGGTTACCAGCCTCGAAGATCCCGGATGGCGTCACCTGCAACGAAAACAACTGGATAGTGTCCATCGGCCGACCGTCCGCAGTGCCGGTTGCCCGGATGACATAATCGACTCGGAAATCAACCAGGTGCAGCAGCAGGTCGGTCGTCGCGCACATTATCATCACGTTCCCGGTGTCTGTAAACCGCTGCCCACCAGGCCTCGTACGGGCGTCCGATACACGTTCGAAGCCGCTTTCCATGGTACCAAACATTTCGATCACAAACGGATCCGCGCAGGTCACGTTGGCCTCGTCACAGTCATCGCGCACAAACCCCTTGGCCGTGCAGTTGAATTCGCCGTCTCCCTCTAGGTCTATTCTAACGGTGTGTGGCCTGCGTCCGAGCGCGGCCGACTGGTCGGGGTGGTGCAGAATCATGACTGCGTACGGCAGAGCATCTGCCTGAGTATCGGCGCTGGCGATGGCTGCCATCGGAATAAGCAGCAGGAGCGCGGGCACGCGTTGAACAAAGACGCTCATGGCTGTGAAATACAGAGTGGCAGTCGGCGCCTGCCAAAGCCGCTTGGCTTAATACGGAAAACGGGCAACAGTCTTTCTCTTCTCTTCTTCGCCTCGTGTCATTTTAGCACACACGCATGTAAACAGAACTGATTGACCGGCCAGTCACAGTCCAAGAACAAGGAAAATCATCTTCAGAAAACAAATGCCGCGCCACGTACCACCGCTACTGCCCCGGTACGACAACGATGACGCGTCGCTGGTTTGCGCGTCGATGACTGGTGGCCAGCTCTTGACCCAGAAGTTTTCGGCCCAGCAAAGAGGATGGGAAAAACTGGCCGTGCACACCGCGCAGTCCAGTCTGACCAGCCGACTGCACATGACACTGGGGCTTTACAAGACCAGTGACATACCCGTGGCCCGCACCCAAAAGGTCCTTGTCACCATCGTGAGTAGCAGCAGGTACCCCATCGACTTTGACATAGCGATTGGCAGCACGCTGGTGAACGACATTCGAGCAGTGGCCCGGTTGGTGCTGTGGATAGCCTGCTTGTCTCGGAACGCTCACTCGGTAGCACTGTCACTGCCGGCCTCGGAAGAGTTTGTGAAGCAGCTGCAGCTACTGAGCAAACCTACCTGGGGGCCTCTTTTGAACAACCCAGAGCTGCCCGACGGACCCGGGCCAGTCACGCTCAGCTTGGCATCGCCGCTGGAAGGGGTGGCTGGGCTGATCGATCTGTTTATGCGCAACACTCGCCGCCTGGAGGAGCTGGAGATTATAGCCCTCGACAGCGATACCCCCAAGACCCTGCCGATCCGAGACGCAACACCGACGCTGAAAACCCTCAAAGTGTCAGCGGAAATTGTCGCCAAAATGCGCATCCAGTCAACCCACCTCAAGCACCTGCACATCATCCGAGCGGCCCACCGAGACAGCGACGGCACGGCGCATCACCGAGCCGGCGTTAGTTCGATACTCCTGCACGACAACATCCAGATCAAGGCGGCCGACCCGTTTAACCTATCGCCGCACAACGCCCGAATACGCTGCCTCGAGTACACGGGATCGGCCGACGTGCCAAGGGGTTGTCGATGGCATTGTCGCCTGCTCGACCTCAGGCGCTGCAAGGCAGAGCAGCTGCACTGCGACTCGGACGCCGTGCTGCTGCGAGAGTCGTGGGCCGACCATCTTTCGGGACGGTTTACGTACACTCGAGTGGCGCGCGTGATTGTCCCGCGAATGAAACACGTGCGTCGTCATATTGACGCCCTGCGCAGACGCTTTCCCGGCGCCTTGGTCCTGCAAGTAGCCACACCCCACGGCGACGAGGTGGTCACCCTCTTTCCGAGCAATCATGTACCTCTGATCCCTCACGAATTCCGCCCTCTGCTCGCGGCCATGGGCCTTGTGTCGGGCAACCGAGGCATCGACGCTGATGCTGCGCTTGCGGCAGTCCCAGACGACGGGCTCTGGGACTACATGGCGTCGATAGTAGGGCAGCTGGTGCGTGACAGATAGCGAGTGTAGTGGGATGACAATACAATTGCATAGCAACAGCAATAGCAACAACAACAACAACAACAACAACAGACACAGGCTACTCGTCCTCAGGCTCCAGCAGCTCGTACAGCTTGGCCATGAGGTTGTCCACTGTATCAAACTCGTATCGGTTGCGGTCTGCAGACTCTAACGCTGAGCCCAGCAGACCAATGGTCAGCGCCCCGTCGGCCTTGGGGCGCAGAACAAGGTACATCTTGCCAAATTCAGAGTCGTGGCCGCTGGGGCAGTCCACAATCTCGGCCACGTCGAGCTCGCCTTGAAACGTGCGCTTGAGAAACGCGGCCAGCTCGCTCAGGCACTCGGCCGTTGGCTCGTACTCGAGTATCACGACCAGGCCTTGGGACTCGATCGCTGGAAACGCCGTCCAGCCGTCAGGCGAGGGGTGATTTTGCTTGATCCACAGCCGACCCTTTTCGCTGGCCGACAACAGGCCCACGCTGCCAAGGTACGCGAGCGCAGACGGGTGCAGCACGCCGGCTACCACGGTCTCGATGTACATCGGCGTCTCTCTCGGAAGTGCCGGGGCCGGGAATTTAGGGACGACATGGCCCTGCACAACCACACGGCGCAGCTTGGCGTATTCAAACACCCGGAGCAGCCTCATCCAGTGACGGCTGGCCGGCATGGCGTATAGAAACACGACCACCTCCACCGCAAGCTTGTTCTGAACGGCCAGCTGGAGCTGAGCGGCCTCGGTTGCGGCATCGTCGACGCCGTGCACGCCAATCTCGACGAAGGCGCCTTTGACGCGGATTCGGCATTGTTGGTCGCCCATGATTGGATTGTAAAATGAAGACTGTAGTGTAAAACCGTTCGACTTATAGGAGAGTACTGTGTCTATAATTAGACGCGAATGGACGTTGTGCTCTCGCCCCCCTTTAAACCTTGCCCTGACATGCTGACAATTGTACTTTGCAACGCCCCAAAAAAAACAACCGAACTCCCTCGATGTCGAAATCGTCAAATCAGGACAGCCCACAATTAGACGGTCGATGGTCTAATTGTGGGCTGTCCTAATTTGGCGATTTTGCCAAGCTCAGATTCCGACGAACTTTTTTTAGAAAGGTAACATTGCGCAATGCAACACAAACTCAAACTACACCAGTGATCGCTACAGCGATCATTTACTATACCACACAGGGACGAGCCATGGACGTCGTCCTGATAACCGTCAGCGACCACCCGTACATGCTGGGCCTTTGGTGCTACAAGCTGGACGACGTGGGTATCGTGGTCAGTGATTTGAAGCCATGGGACACAGACCTGTCACAGTACGTCGTAGCGCCGGTTGGTTACTGGGTCAATCATCGTGTAGTAGAGCACGCGCTTGTCTATGGCGTGTGGTCTGAGGGCGAGCTGGTCAAGCGCGGCACGGCCGACGTTAGGGTTTTTGACCTGGCCTGCGAGCATCAGCTGTCGTGGTGCGGGTCGCCCACGTTCAATCGGATGGCCAGGCACCCCTGGAAGTCACAGTCGCTCAAGCGGCTTGAGATGAGCGACATTGTCGTAGAGTATCGGGCCAAGATCAAGCTGCACGGTGTCTCGGCAAGGGTCAACGTTATGCCCGACGGCCGCATCGCCGCCAAGAGCATGGGCGGGGGACGCTATCTTGACGACAATATATTTCGCTTTGAAGAGTACGTCGACTGTCGCAAAGGCGCCTGGGCGCAAGTCCTCCCGGGCATTGTGTACGGCGAGTGGTGCGGTGAAGGTATCAACCGGCGCGACGCAGTGACTCAGCTGCCCGAGAAGCACTTTTGCATCTTTGCCTTTGCGCGGCAGAAAAATCACAATGAGGCTGTCTGGGAGGTCACGGTCGACCCCGATACCCTGCGCGACATCCTGGCGCCCGTGCTCAACGCCAACACACACGTCCTGCCATGGCTGAGCGATCCGATGACCATCAACGTCACCAAGTCCACCCAGCGCGGGCTCACCGACGTGAACACGCTGGTCAACGCTGTCGCCGCCGAAGACCCGTGGGTCAAAGCAGTGTTTGGGATCTCGGGGCCGGGCGAGGGCGTTGTCATGTACCCTTTACCAGAGGACGGCGCTGCGTTTCAGCCCTGGTACAAGATGCGTTCGCTGGTGTTCAAGGCCAAGTACATCAAGCGGCACCGGGCGCTGACTGGCCTCTGACACCGTAGCTAAAAAATTCCTAGCGGAAGGAAGGAAGGTTTTCTACAAAGTTAAAGAAAACCTTCATTTCCGCCAACATGGCAAACTACGAAGAAGCGTTTGGCGAACCAAGGGCGATCGGTTTCAAGGTCGAGGGGAAGCACCTAGCGCTGACATACTCTGCGCGCAGAGTGGGCAATGAAATCAACGGGCTGCGGCAGCCAATCTTGGAGCGTGAAGAGATACTTCAGCACATGCAACGATACGTTGGCGGTGGTAGAGATATCAAGCACTACCTCATCGCAAAGGAGACGCACGAGGACGGCGAGTTCCATTACCATGCCTACTTTGGTTGGACAAAGCCGCTGAGGGTTAGCAACGCAAGTGTCGCGTTGGCGGTGAAGTTGGTGAATCCGAACATCGGGCGGAACCCATCGAGTGACCGGTTCAAGCGGTACATGCTGGTGGCCCCGGAGGATGGCAAGACCATCGACGAGACGCCGCTGACGAACTACACGGAGGAGGAGCTCGAGGCTTTTCGTAAGCCGGCAAAGCGTTCAAAGAACGCGATGGCAGCGGAAGCCATGATGATGGCGAAGGCCGGAGACCCCAAGGGCGCGGCGGAGTTGATCAAAGCGGAGGCGCCGTGGGATTGGTTGAAGTCGGGCAAGCACTTCAAGGCCATGCTGGACAGCGAAGCACCACCGGACAAGATGCCGTTGTTGACGTACGAGCCGCGTCGTAGTAAAACCTTGTCTAAGCGAATTTTTCTTTTTTCTGATTAATTTTTTCCCGTCTATTTTTACACTATCAACGTCCTAAACAGCAGCACTAGAATCCAGTGCACGACGTCACTAAACACAGACAGCGACGCGGCGATGAGCCTGCACCCTGTGCCACATCGCTCGATCGACCGTGTCACAGGACCATCGACAATGCTGGTACAGGTTGTGGTCATGACATTAAACAGCGATGTCGCTTTGTCGGTCGCGTAAACAGAGACGACAGTCAAGTGGCCAGTGTCGGACACCGCGGGCTCGAACGGTGCTTCTTCGCGCTCAAGCAGTATGCCGATGCCAGTATCTCCGCATTGGTAGATCATGGTGCCAGCGGATTCTTCGACGGCAAAGGCATTCGCACTCGCAGGATGCACGCTGCAGCCTCTGTGTGTGATATCGCCCGTCGTACGCGCAGACCAAAGCACCACGACACTTTCTCCTGTGATGTTGTCGCAAGGGTCTCTACGAACAAGGCGGATCGCGTAATCAACGCGAAATCCCGCCAGACGCAGCGTCAGGTCGGTGGCAGGGCATAGCTCGACGCCAGTCCATCGTTCGTCGGCCTGTGCGATTTCATCGTCAAAGTCAGTGTCACACCACGACGGGCCGCCCTTGCATTCGGCGGTGGTCACGCCCGCGCGTTATGCACACCGGACTCGTTGCCTGGATCGAGAATGTCCATCAGGGCCGCCTGCGATGCATACCCAAACGGCTCGCTAGGATCTGCCAAGCCGTACAAATCGACCAGGTCCTGAAACAGCGGAGTGGCTACTGAACGGCCGACCAGCGCCACGGTGGCCCACGCAACGAAGACGGCGGGCATGACGGGCTTTGTTTGCGATTCGAGTTACAATTGAAATTAAATGTCATTGTCAAGCCACATACTCAGCGCGCTATAGCTTGGATTTGTCTATTTTAGGGCTGTAAGCAGCCCTATAGTGTAGGTATTACAATGTCGTCTGATGCGAGAGTCTCACGTCATCGCAAGCCCAGCCAGCAGCATGATAATCCCTGGCATAGCATCGCCGACCGCAGACGCTGAAGATGTCGCCGCCGTCATCCCACACGCTGCACCGCATTGCTCAAACGCTCGCATCGCAGGACCGTCAGTGATGGTGATGCCGATGCGGGCCATGACGTCAAACAGCGGCATTGTGCCGCCGGTCGCGTAAGCCGATATGACAATCGAGTTACCGCCGTAAGACAGAAGAGGCTGCGAGGGCGTTCCGTCGATCTTGACGGTGAGGCCAGAGCCTTCGTCTCCGCACTGGTACACTAGGCTGTCGGTGGTTTCTTGGAAGGCAAAGGCACTCGCGCCGGCGCTCACGATCTGTATCTTGCAACCTGTTCCTTGTACGATGCCGTCGACCATGTGCTCGGACGAAATGAGCGTGACCGTTTCGCTCCTCGCGACACCTTGTGGGTCTCTATGAACAAGGACGATCACGTAATCAACGCGAAAGTCTGCCAGATGCAGCATCAAGTCGGTGGTAGGACACAGCTCGACGCCAGTCCATCGTTCTTCGCCTTGTGTGGTTTCACCGTCAATGTGCATGTATTGTCTGTAGCAATCCAACTCAGTGTCGGTACAGTCGTCGACGATCATCCCGGACGCGTCACACAAGTCGGAGTCGGCGTCTGAGCTGAGAATTTCCATCAGCACGATCCGTGGCGCATACCCAAACGGCTTGCTGGGATCCACCGGGCCGCGTATATCGACCGCGCCTTGAAACAACGCTGCGCCTGGCGTCGTGGCTGCTGAAAGGCCGGCCAGTGCGAGCACGGTACACCCAACGAGGGCGATGGTAGTGGGCATGGTGAGTCGCATTTGTATTCAAGAGAGAAGGGGAGTGTAATTCGCAGTGCTTTAATACCAAAACCAACCCGGCCCGGCCTCAAGCCACAAACTCAGTGTCGTTCACTTCGAGTCCCATCTCTTTCCACGTTGAAAACAGGTCTACAGTCACTCGATGGCGAATAAAGAACACTGTCGTGTCCAGGTAGACGACGGGCCGGCGGCATCGGCCGGCAGACGATAGGCGCCGTAGCCATCGATCCTGCGCCTTGGTAGACGTGTTGGCACGCCTTGGGTTGGCCGGCCACACCGAAAACAGTGTCTGGGGGCCGTCGACGTTGATTGGCCGGCCCAGCACAACAGTTCCCGGAACGACCGTAAACGGCGAGTCGACTGCGACGTGTAGATTCGATTGCAGAGTGTCAATTGACCCGGTGGCGAGCGGCCCGAGGCCTCCGTTGCTGAGCCAGGCGACGGTCGGTACCACCGGCACGGCCAGGACCGACCCAACGACCTGGATTTCAAACGTGTAGTGCACTGTGTCCAGATGATGATAGACATGGCGCCGGCAGAAAACGCGCGGCCGGAGGAGCCAGTAGTACAGGTACAGACCCAGCACCAGCGCGCACACGCTCAGCAGCATGGCCAGGACGACCGCCACGCTGGCGGCATCGTCGGTCATGATGATTTTAGAACAAGGTGTAAAATGAAGATCTAGCTCTTTAATTGCACGCTAAAATGGCACACTCTAACCCTTTAGACGGTGACCTCACACTCTTCCAGATCGTACCGGTCCACACCCAGCGGACCCAGGCGCTCTTCCAGCAAGGCCATCAGACGATCGCCCGTCTTGGCGACAACAGACTCTTTGACGACCTCGACGTCCTTGGCATGGATCGTGCGAACAAACTTGATGTCATGGTCCAGGTGGCCGTCGATGTTCTCGCCAAACACGTACACACCGCTCACAGCGCTCTGGCCGGTCCCAGGTTCGTAAAAGACCAGCACGCTAAACACTCGATCGTAGCGCTGCACGGGCCAGTCGACCAGGTCGTAAGAGCTTGTGCGCCGCTCAAAGCGTTTGGACAGCGGGCGACGGTGTGATAGGCTCATGGCGAGTGCAAAGTAATAAATGAACGCTTCAGACGCCAAAGGTGTCTTTATAGGGCTTGACATTCTAAATATAGCACTCTAAATAAGGCAGTCGGCAACCCTATTGATAGGGGTTGATATAGATGTGCATTGCGCAATGTTACAGACGACAACGTCTCGGAATCTGAGCTTGGCGAAATCACCAAATCAGGACAGCCCACAAGTTGACGGCGGATGGTCAAATTGTGGGCTGTCCTGATTTGAGGAATCTGGCAAGCTGGGTTTCTGGCTGTGTTTTTGACAAATCTGCAACATTGCGCAAGGCAGATACTAAAAAAAAGGTCAAAATCATCGTACGGTACCAGACAGCGAGTCTGCGATTGAATGACAGAACACACGACTTTCGCGCCTGCTGACAGACCGTGTTCTTATGGCTCGGAGAGGGGTAAACGCGCCTTGGTTGCCAACCTCACGCTTATTCTATGCATTTCTCTCATCGTCATGCGGCCAATCACACTGAGCCTTTTGCTGCTGGCTGGCCTGCTCTTTGCCGGTGTCGACGGGTCATGCGAAGAAAGTAGTACGTTTAGTATACCCGGCCAGTTCACGTCGCCTCACACAGTGTCTCTTGCCCTGTGCGCAAACTCCGACGAGCACACATACGAGGTCGAAGTGCCTCAGTACACTAAGCTGGACATCACACTCAACATGGACAGTACGCAAGGCGCGCTGTCTGTAAGCCTCTACAACGCCGGCGGCCTGATTGTTGCGGGCGCTTCGACCGGCAGTATACAGACCAAGGTCATCTCGCACATCAACGAGGACTCAGAGGCCACGTGGTACATCAAGATTCGAGCGGTCGCTGGCGAAACGGCCGACTTGGGCTACACCCTTAGTGTCTCGGCAGTCGCTCTACCGCCGTGCAACCCAGCAGTCTATGTAACAGCGGCTGACCTGTTCGACGGGACATACACCAGCGTGGCCGAGGCGTGTGGCCGGATCGCAGATATCTACGACCTGTTTTTACCGGCCCAGCGCATACTGGAGGCATCCATCGCGGCGGAGGGTGACCAAAACACGCTGTTTCTCACAGTGGTCGGTGTCGATGGAAACACCATGGTGGCCCAGGCATCTGAAGAGCCCCTTCTGATTGAAGGCACTGGGCAGTTTAGCGCTCGCGTCGGCACCCCTTCGTACACCGAAGTAGCGCAGACGTACACTCTGACGCTGACCGTTCAGTGCGTCGAGCTACCCAGTGTCGCCGACGGAGAGTCAATCCTCATTGGCCTGAATCAGAATCGGGTCACGGCAAGCATGTGTACCCCCGTCGAGCACCTGTATCGCGTGGCCGTGGATCCCGGCAACCGCCTTAGCGTGGATTTGAGTGGGTTTGATCCATCCCGCGGCGATCTTGACCTACATGTCTATCACTCACTGACCGGCTATGGCGACGGTTCCGAGTCAGTACCGAGCGACCGCGAAGCAGTGTCTCTGGTGTGGGGCGGCGATCGAGTAGCGATGTATCTGATACGCGTGTACGCCAAGAAAGACGCAACCTGGAACGGGGTGCAAGACTATACGCTGGACGTCATTCAGACGCATAGCAATAGCGGTTGCAGCAACAGCCTCGACACCACTCGCGACAGCCCTTTCGCTGGCGCGTCGATCCCTTTTAACGAAGAGTATACGCTGTGCGGTGCACATCGCGACGTGTTTGAGGTGTCGGTGCCAAGCCAAGGGTCGCTTTCTGTTGGCATTGCAACCGAAACGCTCAACCCAATCACGTTCCAGATTCTGAGACCCGGAGAAGGCGATGACTGGATTATCGTCTCGGGAGCCTCTGCCGATCGAGATAACGACGGCCAAGGAGTGGAAGTCACGAACGAAGGTGTTGCTACCGAGCAGTGGATGGTCGAGGTGTTCCGGCCGGCTTTACCATTGTCAGACGCCGACGGCGTGGCGTACACCCTCGCCCTCAACGACGATACACCAGCCCAAGACAGCCTGGTCGCGCCAGACGCCGATCCCATGGTACTGGCCACCCTCCCGTTTCAAGGAAGGTATAGGATAGCCGGCGACGTAGGCGCGTCTATTGACGTGTTTACCGTGCCTTTTGTGGCTGGCAGCGTCGTTACGGCAATCATCGACTTTGATCACGGGCAGGGCAATCTGGACCTCGCTATAGATTACAGCGCGGGTGTGTTCGACACGTCTTCTGGTCAAGACGACAGTGAGACAGTGACATTGCAGCGTCCAGACAACGACCTGGGCGTAGGGACGATCGCAGTGCATCTGGCTGGCCCGCGGATGTTTGGCCAGAAGGACCAAGAGTACGTTATCCAAGTGTCCATGGTTAGCCCGCGCGAGTGTCCTTCCGGCCACAGCGTCAGCGGTGAGATCGGCAACGAGGTGTGCACGCCGTGCGCGGGAAACAGCGTGGCTGCCGCTGGCCGGGAGCCCATATGCACCCCGTGCGACTCTGGACTGGCCCCTAACGTAGACCAGAGCGCGTGTGTCCAGCGCGAGTGCCCGGCTGGCCAGTACGTTGTCGTGGCCGGCGCCAGCATGGCAGTCTACGACTCGGACCCATTGGCGTTTATGTTCCAGATCGAAACCGGTCGAGTGATGTTGGCGGTAGACACGTGCGTGGAGTGCGCCCCTGGAACAGTGGCTGCGGCTGGCCCGGGTACATCGTGCACCGAATGTCTCTCTGGCAGCGCGCCAAACGACGATCAGAGCTTGTGTGTGGAGGCTGTGGCGGTCGAGTCGCCCAGCAGCGGTGGTCAGGCCAGCCAAGCTGGCAGCGCGCTGCTGGGCCTTGCGCTGCTATTGCTGGCGTGCCGCTAGGAATAGACGCAAAAGGGGGCTAAAATTAGACTTTCAAAAAATCGAGTATAAGTGGCCGAAAATCGTATCGTTTGTTCATTTACTACAGCAGCATGGCGCTCGTTCTAAAGACCGGTATTGAACTGGCCGCGAGCACTCCTCGGGCGATGCGCATGCTGGTCGGTACATTGCCCAAGAAAGGCACTGGCAGCGAGGCCCTGCAGACGTTTATCGGTGTGTATCGTCTGGCCGTCACAACGTTGTATGGCAACTGGTCTAGAGGCGACCCAGCATGGCAGGCAGCAGACCGTTTATGCAGCGAGCTGACCCTGGCCTGGATCGACGTTCATCGCCCGCGGTTGGCCCGCGACGACCTCTTGCTGCCAACAAAGTCGACTGGTGTGGCTTGGGGCAACGCGCAGCTCAGCTATCATCTTATGCACAACTACGCGCTGAGGGTGAAGGATCGATCCGCCCGCGACGGCAACTTTCCACCGCCCCTACTGGCGGGCCCATCCGAGCTTCGCACAGAAGAGGTCTGCACTCTCACATTGATGGTCCTCCAGTTGTCAAGCCAGGCGACTGCGACCGGTTCATCGCAGCTGGCACAGGCTCTGGCCCATATCCTCGACATAGACCGACTGTCTCAGACTGACATTCACATGGTCATCTTGAGCGGGGCCATGCAACAACAGTTGAAGACGGACCAGCCAGAGAGCGCGCGAGACTGGGGGCTGTTGCTGGGCCAGCGCGTTCGTGACAAGCGGCTGGCAGCACATGCTGCCAAACGTACGGTGGCAATCAACACTGTCATGGTGGCGGTGGTCAAGTCGGGCGATGGCGAGCTGGCCAATCGTGTCATGAGCATGCTCAACCCTCACACGGCGGCCAACTACTTTGCGCCTGACCACTACCTGTCCGAGCTGCTGGTTGACGAGCGCGGCGTCAGCGCGTCGGTCGATGCCGTGCGAGACTTTGTGCTGGCCGGCCGCAGCCGAGAAGAGTACATCCTGCAGGTGGCAATGTCGCGGTTTGGGCATCTGTCGAGTGCGACAGTGTTGCGAGTCCTCCGAGACAGCCTGAAGTGCACCGGCACCCCACAGTCACGTCGCGTGAATCTGGACATGAATCAGCTGGTACCAAGGGTGATGGCCATTGAGCATTTGGACGAGAACCACCTGGCCATGATGGAGCTGCCAGTGTTTGACGATCTGGTGCTTTCGCTCAAGCCCAGCCCTCTGGCAACGCTTCTGGCCAAGGCGCCGTCCATTGCAGCCGTGCGCCAGTGCTTGACCAAGGTGCCAGCCAAGACCGTGCGAGACATTGCGCCACTGGCACTCAAGCGTTGCACCAACGGCCGAGACGTTCGATCGGCTTACTCGCGCATCAAAGTCTGTGAGCACTTGGTGTTTTGGGAGACGCTCTGCGCGCGAGTTGCGCCATCCGAGTTTGCCAGCAAGGTCAAGCGGGCCGCTGACCACGCAGAGCAAGTCATCAAGGACATGGACGAACGCCCGGCCGAGCCCAAGGCCAAGCGCAGCAAGCGCAGCAAGTCCAAGCCGCTAGAGTAGACTGAGTGCTGTGCGTTTCTCTGTTTTTTTTGTGTCAATTGAGTGCTTAAACTATCATATGCATTTGGGAAAAAAAACTAGTGTCGTGAGCGGCGACGAAGGGCAGCGTCTGTGGCGTGCCAAGACAGCTCCGTCCGCGCGTCGATGTACCGTTGCCTTGCCGGCCCTCGAACGGCGTTGGCCATGGCGCTCATCAAGCTCGTTGCGCTTAGCGTCAAGGCGAGAGGGCGAAAGTTTTCAGCGTGCAGCCAATCGATGAGCCGACTGCAGCCGTGCAGAGATGGGCCGTACGGCCGATGGTAAGATGTCACACGAAGGCAGACGCTGTTGATCATGTCTGTGGCGTCTGTCGTGTTTTGGTGATCCCAAAACACCTGTATGCACTTGTCGAACATCACGCCATGCACTGCGCCCTGGTGTACAGTCTCCATGTCCATTGCCACCAGCTGGCGCCATCCTCTGGCCAAGACCCCCAGCTTGAAGTCGGGGTGGCGCAGGATAGCCGCGGCCCTTTCTCCTCCTAGCGAGCTGGCGAGAAGGTACTTGACAAACCAACAGCACGCGTCAGGCGACCAGTTAGAGTTGGCGGCTGCTTTCAGAACGAGGAAGAGGGATTGGTTGGGATTTTCGCAGTCGGCAGCACGCAGGCCTAGACGGACAATGTCGTGCCAGCTTGGGTTGTCGGCGGTCTGCTCGTACTTCTTGGTCATGGCTCGCAGCGCGTTTCTGCATCGGCTGGGGGGCATAATGGTGGTTTTGCTAAGTGATTGGCGGTGACTTTTACCCGCTCTTCATTTACACCGACTCGATGCTTTGGGCAATGCTGTTGATCGCAGGCGCAGTGTCGGCCAGGCCTTACGATCTGTATGGCCATTGCCGCGACGTACGCGAGCTTATCGTGGGCGTGATGGTGGCCGGCGACAGCCCGGCGATGACCCGGCGCGCAGTTGAGGGCTTTTTCAACCAGACATACCCTTCCAAGGCCCTTGTGGTGGTCAACTCTGGACCGACATACACCGTGCACGACCTGCACCCGTGCGTCATCGAGCTCACGGGGATCACGTCTAACGGCTGGTACGACGCGCTGTACGGCGGGGGTCTGCGCAACATAGGGATGGCCAACGTCCCAACAGGCGCGGTGGTTGTTGTCTGGAGCGACACTGTTTGGCGGCCTCCAACGGCACTGGAGAAGCAGCACTCGTACATGGTCAAGCACGGGCTGGAAGGGTGCACGCTGCAGTACCAGACGTACTTTTACCCAGGTTACAACAGCAGCACGCTCTTTGACGGCGATGCGTGGGGCATCGCCAATGGCGTTATGGCCCGCAACAACGCCCGCCTGCAGCAGCAGCTGGTGTACCCTGACATCCCGTGGGGCGATGACGAGGTCTACCTGACCCGTCTCACGGCGATCCTGGACGATCAGTTTTCCGTCATGCCTGGGTCCGACAGCATGCATTACGAGCTGGTCTGGGGCGAGGACGAGTTTTACGGGGCCTATGCCATGCCTCGGGCCGATGCATGGTGCCAGACTGAGCAGGGCGAGGTAGGTGAGTGCTCGCCGGCCGAGTTGGCCGATCATCGCATGCTGAGCGACGTGTACCCGCCCAACCTTTTGATTTTTGAGTGAAACTGCGATGGTCTGCTGTAAAGGCGGTGGCTAGAGAAGCCGTTGATCAGTTCATTCTCCAAGTTGACTGTTCCGTCATGAAGCACATTCGCGACCTCGAAACGTACACAAAGCGCGTCGAGCGCCTGTTTGAGCTAAACGGGCTGGCCCAAGACAAGCACGTCGGGTTCCTGGTGCGCGACTGCTTTGACCGCATGCACAGCCTGAAAGACGCGCTGGAAGACAGCGACCCTGACCTATCCCAAGCACTCGACGATCTGGTGGACTACAAGAGGTACACGTACGGTTCAGACGCCAGCGATGAGGGTTTCATCTGGAGAGAGGTCATCATCCCGCGATACGATTGCACTTATGTCTGGGAGCCCAGGCCCAAGAAGCAGCAGCAACCACGCAAGGCTCAGCCCAAGCAGCAGAAGCAGAAGCAGCAGCAACCACGCAGGGCTCAGCCCAAGCAGCAACACCGACAACACCGACAACAACAGCAACAACGACAGCAGCAGCAGCAGCAGCAGCAGCGACCCGCTCGTTCCGGGCCGAAGCGGCAGGGTCTGGGCAAGCCGACCAGCTACAAATTTGACAGTAACTTTACCGGCGAATCCCTCCTGGCCAACATGGACCGTAGGATGAGAAAATTCGGTGCGTCAAACGAATACAGCCAGGCTAATAAGCGCGCCACTCGAGAATGGCGTGTGGCTCAAAACCAGCCTCGTATGCCCGTGTACACGTGATTCTGAAGTGCGAGTTTGCGTGTGACACGGTGTACAATTCAGTCTCGTTGCGCACACGCATGGTCCATGTTGTCGATAATCTCTCGGTACGATTTTACACGCCATGCCCGGACCGACGCCGAGTACTGCCCGGGACTGCCAGTGACGACCTCGCGCTCTTCAGTGTCGTCGGCCTTGAGTAGCTTGGCCACCGCCTTCCACGTTTTTCGATGGCGGTCGTCCAGGCTGCACAACGCCCATAGCCGACGAGCCTCTTCCAGGGTCAGCAAAGGACGGCGTTTGTCTTCCAAGAGCGCCGTGGCAATGCCGATGGCCGTGGCATGGCCGTTGCACGCCAGCGCTCGCAGCAAGCACTCGATGTCAAACTTCCAAGGGCTGAGCGACCACTTGCGGACGACGGCCCAAGCAGCCCAGAGCACAGCCGAGTTGTCGTCGAAAAGGCCGGCAAACAAGGCGTTGGCCGGTTCGTCCGAGTCGCCGTACAGGGCGTCCGAGGGGTGCAAAAGTGCTTCGACCACGTCCATCGTCTGTCGTATCATAATCGGGTCCATGGGCAGCACGACGCTGGCCAGCGCTGTGCCAAAGCAGGCCCACTCTTCGGCCTGGGCGTCCGTCAGCAGCCCGCCGTTTGAGAACGACTCGCGATACACCTCTTTGCCAAACACACACCGCATTTCATTCAGTATCTCACCAGCATCGAGTAGCCCGTTTTGGTACAGCGTCGTGCGATACAGAGCTCGGAGGCCCGACGTGAACAGTTGTACCTTCATCCACGTCTCGTCAATGGGCTCGCAGCATGCCATGATTGGAAAATGAACCAAAGACATGCTCTGATTTGGATATACCGTTGTTGTATATATAGCCTGTGGCTAAATTTAGACGCAACAGGGAAAAACAAGCAGAGTATACCACAGTCTAATAGTGACACGAGTTCCTGGCCAGCGTGTCCAGGATGCCGATGTAAAAGCTGTATTGCGCACGGCGCTGGTTCAGCCGCTGCTGGCTCATGCCCGACCAGCCCTCGATGACGTTCGTGCCCTCGACTCGCATCAGGTGAGCAAATTGGACACAAAAGCGAGTCTGCCGGTTGACATCGTACGACCCAACCACTCGCTCCAGCAGGTCGAGCTGCAGCAGCCCTTGGCGCGGCTTGCCAGTGTCGAGGAGGGGATGGCGAGCCATGTAGTTGCACATGTTGTACGCGTCGGTCCAGCGCTTGGCCTCAACCGCGCCGCGCAGACAGTCAAACACCAAGCCGTGGTTGCTATCGCGCTTAAAGGCGTTAAACAGACAGGGCCACGCCGGCCACAGACACGCAGTGTCGAGCCCAGAAACAAGGCCGGTGTACAGCGACCGCAGCCGTCGGGACTCGCGGGCCAGGCCAACCACGTTCCGCACGATCGCGCACAACTGAGTGCCTGTCCAGCGAGAGACGTTCCAGGAAATGGATCGGCCGATGGCTTCAATGACATTGTCTCGCTCGGCCGCCGCCATGATGGCAAAGTCGGGCGGTAGGATGTGTCGCAGGCCCTTTTTGAGACGCCCGTCAGCCTGTATGCTCTGGTGCAGACGGCACGCGTAGGGGTAGGCAGCCTTAGTCATGATTAAATGCCGAAACAATCGTCGTTTTTAATTGTATAGCGTCAACTGGACCAAAAATAGACAAAGGCTATTTTTACACTGCAAACGCATCCAGCGCGACCGACACCTGCCGCTGAAGGGCGTTTTGGGTACCGTGAAGGCGTGCACGCGAGCTGTGCTTCAGCGAGAGACGGTACGCCTGACTCACTCTCAGGGCCAGCTGCCGTACTTCAGGCTGGCCGGTGGTGTCGCGCATGACTGTCAACAGCGGCGCGCGCATAATGTACGCGTCGAGCGAGTCGATGGTGGCGCCGATGTGATTGAGGATGCCGCTTACCGCAGCGTAGTCCTTGGCTGTCAGGGCGCCCAAGAGACACTCGCGCATAAAGATGACGTTGCCTCGACACAACCGGGCAAAGTCCGGCCACGCCGGCCACAGCAAGTGCAGGAGATTGTCGCGCAGCAGACCCTCTTTGGCCCCTCGCACAGTAGCCGCGTCACACTGCAACGCCGTCTCAAAAAGGCCGACGACAATGGCCCGAACGGTTGTCCGGGGGATGGGGTCGCGGAGGCACATGGCGTGAGCCAGTATCCGCGCGAAGCAGTGCATCTGCAGTTCAGAGCCGTGGTCGTAATCGGACGAGTGGCGCGATTGAGCCATGGTGTACACGGCCGTCAGCTGCGCCGTCCAGTCAACCTGCCGCAGAGGTTCTGTTGCCAGCCGATTGAGAAGGTCGCCAAGCCACTCTTGGTACATTGTACACTGGCGCTGGATGTACGCGTATCTCTCGTGAGCGTCTGCCATGCCGATCAACCGGGTGTGAAAATGACACTTGCCAGCTAGCCAAGTTCCCCTTTTATAGTGCATCTCAGTCTATGAATAGACCCGGGCCGAGTTTAAGACGATACACTGTGCAACTGGACTCTGACACTCGCTACACAGTCGACACCGCGCCATACTCCTCTTCGTCATCGTCATCGCGTTTGACGCGCTTGCTGTTCCGGCGAAGGAGCACTTGGATCACCAACATGGCCTCCGCCAAGTCTTCGCGGAGCTCGGCGTCGCGCTTGACCAGCATCCGAAGCGTGTCGCCGACCTCTTCAAGCTCTTCGTGGTGTTTCTCGGTGACAATGCCATCAATCATGCCGTAAAGCTCGGTGACAATGACCCACTTGACGAGGATGGCCACCGTGCTGGTGTCGTAGTAGGTGCTGGCCAGCAAAGCCATTGAGACAACCCAGGTCAATCCGCGAACCGCTTTGTATTTCATGCTCAAGTACACCGCAATGATAACAGACACGACAGCGATAGTGTAGCCCAGCATCCCCAGAACGCCCTGGACGTGCTCCCAGCTGGTCGTGTCGGTGGCGGCAGAGGCGTTCATGATCGAGGTGGGGAAGAGCATTTGGTTTGGTAAAATGACCTTCAGAACGATTCGCGCTACACTTATAGTTGTGTTTTTGATCTATATATAGACCACTTCCGTAAGTGGATCAATCCCTGTCTATTTAAGAGTATGATCTATATATAGATCTAAAATACAACTATAAGTGCAGCGCGAATCGTTCGGAAGGTCATTTTACACATCGACCATGTCTCAACGCACCGAGGACCAGCACCGCGAACTGTGCGCGTCGTACCGCGCTTTCTTTACCGAGAAGGATCGCCACTGCACGGCCAAGGGCTGGACCTTGCTGATGCATCAAGCGGTTGACGACACTCCGCTGCCCAACGGCATGTTTGACTGCCAACACGCGCGTGTCAAAGCCCTGACGGTGGTCTTGTGCGGGGTCCGACGCGCCCTCAAGTCACCAGAAGACGGCGCGGCTCTGGCCCAAGGCCTGGTGCAGTTTATGGCAGAGTGCGAGTCCGACGCAGTGGCCAGCGTCGGCGGCGGTCTTTGGAGCGATGACGGCTCCTACTTTGCCATGGCGGACTACTCCATCCTCCGACCAGCGCTAGAGGGCTGGATGGCCCTGCCGTACCAGGCCCTCAAGATGGCCGTGTCTCTCCACCAGTGGCCCATTGCACTGCCTCTCATCAGCGAGCTGACAGTAGAGACGCGCTACGGCCGGCGGCCGCGCTACATGGCGACCATCCTGGCCGTCGCCGGCGAGACTTACCAGCACGGCATGCTGGACATGTACCGCAAGTTATGGGAGCTGGCGCTGTTGCACGACTGGTTCTGGATTGCCGATCATGCCAGCCTGTTTCAGCTACACTTTGACGGCGAAGAAGCGCTCGAGGCCATGGCCGAGGACGTGGCTGCGCTGCGCGTGACGTCGACCGACGAGACCGTCAGACAGTCTGCTACAATCCACTTTCGTCATATGCAGGCGTGCCGGTCGGTATGCTTGGCAGGCCTGAGCCGCAGATCGACCGACACGCCTCACGTATCCGTTCTACGCCTCGAAGCGGCCACTCGCCATTTCATGGACGTGTACCGCAAGACCGAGAAGGTTGCTGTACCGGCGATGGCGACTGGGGCTGAGATCGAGCCTTTGAAGCTGTCTGCAGAGGCTTCTCCGGTGTGTGTGCATTCTGCTTGAGTGTCCTTCCAATTGATCATTGCCAAAAAAAAAGACAAAGACTGGACGATCGTTTGCACACACACCCTAGCCAGCGACATGCAACGAGGCGTGTGTGTGCGTGTGTGTGTGTGTGTGTGTGTGTGCGAGTAGAATATCTGCATTGACTATGCCAATTGATCAAGCACAGCCCACTCTGGGAAATCCCATGCGTCTAGTCTACTCTGAGTGTCTCGGCATTCTCTCATCACAACCCTGTACACCTGAAGCAAGTACGCGTCGTATTCTGGGCTGTCGCCGAGCATCATGCCGTAGCGAACGCCTTTGACCATGCGACCCAACAGGCCACACCACACCTCCAGACAGTCTCGGCGGGCCATGGCATCTGCGGTTTCGCCGCTGTCCTGGTTCAGGGCCGACGCGATGGACGGTTTGAACGACGCTAGCAGGCCAAAGTGATCGTATGCCTGGTCGTTGTCCAGAGCGCTAATGGCGTCGGTCAGTCCTTTGAGTTGATCGTCGACGAGCGACCTCCATTCGTCGGTCGCCGCCTCTGGAAGATCGTCCAGCTGCGCCAACTGGAAGCGAAGGCGATGAACGTAGTCCAGTGAGGGCGTTGCGGGTAGGGAGTCCGCCATGCTTATCAGGTAAATGCCCAAGGTCGGTGTTTCGACCCTACGTGTTTTTAAGGCATTGATGTTTATTTTAAGCATGTCTATTCTCATTCGCGCCGTGTTTAGAACAAGCTATTTCTGGCCCAAAAACGACTATAAGTGAAATTATAATTGAGATTACTTGCATTTATCTCAACCATGGACCTGCCTATTCATCCCGACACGCTCGACCACCAGATGGACGCCTATCGCGATGGGCTGGAGAAGCTGCGCGGCCAGATGGGCCCCATGAGCATGCACCTCGCCAACGTCTTTCGCGACTTTGCTCTGCCTGAGCTACAGGACTATTACACGCAGCGCTTAACCGAGTTTGCTCGCGCAGTCACGCGCACTGTTCCCTCTGACAACTGGTACCCGCCCACCATCATCGAGACTGTCGAGGCGCTGGTGGCCATGGACCCCGAGCCTCGACCCTTTGTCTACCTCGGCATGCTCTGTGGTAAAGCCTCGGTGCTCTGGCCGGCCTATCGCATTCTTTTGGCCGCCTACCCCGACTTGGCCAACGCTGCACTGCTGTTTGACCTCTTGTACGGTGCGCTCCAGGCTAACGCCGACGACGCTGTTGTTGCGTTGGCCCAGCACCTTGTTGCCTTCCCACCGTCTGACTACTTGAGCATCCGAGTTCGTAGTGTTCTGGCTGTGGCCAAAGTGGTCGACGACCATGCTTGGCCGGCCGAGGTTGTGAGTCTGATGACCGAGTTGCGGTGTGCCTATGCGTTGTAATCAATTGACATCTATCTACCTATCTTTAATTCCGACCCCTCCTGTCACCTCGCACCCGGTCTCGCTTGAGCTAGGCCATGCAATACAATACAATACAATACAGTCGACGGTGTGTGTGTGTGTGTGTGCTCTGATAGCGAATGCCAAGCTAGGTGCAATTAACGAGGTCAGACAGCATGAGCAAGCGCCAGGTGCATCTCCCATTCTGGCCGAGAAACTCTACGCAAGCACTCTTCCTCGATCCCTTCCAGTAGTCGGCGCTGCTCAAGAGTCTCCGGCGAGCCATCGTCGTACTCGCTGGCATCGGCGACGTCCACCTTCAAGGCCTCGTAGACGAGGGCGGCCAGCTCAATCGGCAGCTGTTCGGAAATCGCCCGGCACGTCATACGCGGCAAGTCAACGCCGATGTCTGACCGGTCCTTGTCGTTGACCAGCGGCGCAAAGAGGTTGTACGCGTACGTCCAAGCTTGGTCGTGGATCATCCCAATGAGAAAGTGAAAGTCCAGCTCGTCGCGCTGACCCAGCAGCTCCACCCACTGAGCTCGCAAGGGCCATAGCCGGTCAACCTGGCCGCGCCACAGGCCGTCTCCAAACGCCAGACGGTTCTCTTGGCTGGGGTCTTGCTTGGCAGCGGCAAACAGGCATGCTCCGACACGATGCACTCGATGAGCGTACAGCAGAATCGACTCGCAAGTGGCCAGGGCCACGCCCATGGCCTTCCATTCGGTCGTGCCGCGCTCCGAGTCGATGGTGCCAGACTCGTCACACAGCCCTTGTTCACCGAAAATGGTCCCTAGATGGTACGACAGCAAGCTGTCGGAAAACGTGTCGATCGAGATGCCAGAGTGCTGAGCCAAGAACGTCAGTCGTGACCGGTACTCGGCGGCGAGCAGCGCAACAGCGTCTGTAAAGATCGGCATACTAAGAATGTAAAATGAACTTTTTAGCTCGCTAGCGCCGACCTATAGTGGTTTATACGGCTATATATAGCGTGACTAAGAATAGTGTCTAGGCTGAATTTCAAAGACGCATCACGCTCAAGGCCTCTAATAGTACGTCAAGTCTTCCACCTCACCCTTGTCGTCCAGCACGAGGTTGCTGCTGTCGATCTGCAGAACACCGTCCACGGCGCGGTCGATGTTAAGGCGCATGGCCGTCCGGACTAGATCGCCCCAGAACGGGTGGCTCAGTACCTTGACGTCCTGCACGCCATGGCCCAGCCCGGCAGTGACAATGCCCTCAACCGTCACTGTCTCGCCCTCGCCAACCAAGAACGAGCGCATGCAGCCAGTCGTGTGGATCACTTGCTCAGTGCCCGCGAGATGGGCCGGAAAGACCCACCCCTTGGACCAAGCCACGGGGTGCCACGGCGTGATGATCAGAGAGCCAAGCGCCAAGAACTCGGTTGGCCCGCTCAGCACCGTCTCCAGAATCATCTCGACTCTAGCGCCGTAGGCCAGCATCATCCCAGCCTTGACCTCGTCAACGCGCATCGACGAGCCGTCGTTCATCCGCACCATGCACGATCCGTAGTAGCAGCCGCCAGCTGGGTTGTTGAGCGACTTGGCGGTCTGCAGCTGGACCTGAGAGTGACCCGACGAGCCGTAGGGGTCAAGGTCAATCAGCACTGGCCGAGGAGGTCGCATGGGCATGTAGTCAAACACACTGTCGGCCGCAGCGTACTGGGCGAGAAACGCCCGAGTGCCGAACCGATGCGTGGCAGTGTCCTTGTAGTTGTAGTACGCCTGATGCCACAGCGCTGACCCGAGCGCCGGAGCGTACTTCTCGCCCCAGCGCGACCAGTTGTCAAAGGCCAGGCCCTTGACAACCTCCTTGAGGTTCTGGCGCATCAGAGGGTTCTGAGACCGAGCTTCCAAGTCTAGACGCTTGAAGCTCAGGGCTGAATCCGAGGCCGAGTGCAGCAGGCACGTCGCGACCTCGAGCTCGGCCTGTGTCTGACGAATCTCGGCCGTCTCCTCTGCCGAGGCTGGCATGGCTGTCAGCCTCGTGAGCATGAGCTTCTCGGTAATCGCAGTGCCGTCCAGGCGCCGGGCGCTCAGCGAAAAGTCAACAGCATCGCCGGCTTCGTGAGGCTTGGCGAGCGTAACCAGAAAGGACCGCGTCTGGTCCGTCTGCAGCGACCCCAGCAGCACGGGCATCTGACGATCAGTCTGGTACGCTCCTTGGACGGTGGGCCATCCCTCGGTAACGTGGCCAAAGTCCAGGCACAGCGTGCAGTGCGTCTCGAGAAGAACGTTGCTCAAAAGGGCCGAGGTCACGGTGCCAAGCATGTTGGGGCCGTCCAAGTACACAAAGCGGCCTCCCGTGATACGAGCCATGTCGCGCAGCATGACCACGTTCATGTCGCTGCGGCCAAACGCAATGGTGTGCATCGTCAGGTCAAGCGGCAGGGTCGAGGCGTGGCGCTCGACTCGCTCGACCATGTCCCAGCCGTCGCTGGGTTGCCCGTCCGTCAAAAAGACCATGACGTTGTTGCCAGAGCGCAGGTCGGCGTCGCGCATGCAGTTCATGGCCAGCGCGAGTGCCGGTCGCATGTTGGTACCGCCGGCTGCCTCGAGGCCATCGAGCTGGCGAAACAGAGAGTCCAAGTCAACATCAATGCCCATGGGCTTGGCCGCCGCCAGTACACGGGCCTGACTCTCAAAGGCCACAATCGACAAAAGGTCGCCAGCGCGCAGCGATTGGGCCATGGCCTTGACAGCGTGCACCACCAGGTCCAGCTGGTAGTACGCCAGCTGTACCTTCTCGTCGCCAATCTCGGCCGTCGAGTGCTGCTGCATCGAGCCCGACGTGTCCAGCACCAGGCACAGGTGCAGCGGTGCTCGGGCTACGTTGGCTTTGGCCTGGCTGACCTGCAGCAGCGCTGTGCGGGGGTCTAGTAGATGCAGCTTGGCCTGCAGGCTGAGGGCCGGGGGGCTGTACGCCGGAAGCTCACTCTCTTGGGATTGTGCCATCGTAAAATGCCATTGTGAACCGATTTGAAGCTACTTATACTCGTGTTTTTTCAAAATCTAATTTTAGACAGGCCAACTATAGTCCCATCTCTACGTCTGACCTATATCAAGCCGGGCCCAACGCCCACAGAAGGCGATCGAGGAACGTCTGACAGCCCGCGGAGATGGAGTAGATGGCAGCCCGGTCGTTTATCACAGCGCGCTCAATGACGGCGAGCTCTGTCTCGTTGATGGGCTCTCTGTAGACGGGCCTTCCTTGCATGTCGCTCGCAACCTTGCCGTACACCCTGGGCCCGACGTTGTCCAAGAACGATTGCCGGAGGGGCTTGAACCGGCCAAGATGAGCATCATCGCAGCGCGCGGTCGCGACGAGCTCTCGGGCTACTGGCAACGCGTCGCCCTTAAAGCGACTGACCATCGCTTGAATGCAGTTGGCGACGCGCTGGCACTCGGCCGTGTGACCCTTGCCGTGCGAAGCGATGATGCGATTGTCTTGGGCCTGGAGCGCCATTGTAGTAAATGATCAGCCTCTCGGACTGATGTACGTTGGATTGGGCTGGGTATGCTTGACAGGCAAGTCGCTCACGGCTACCGGGCGGTACTTGGGCTTGGAGGTGCAGCAGCATCCGTAGCAACAGGACGTGGCCTGGCAGCAGCACCAACCGGCCCAGCAGGGCCACGAGTAACACATGGCGAGATAAATAGCCAGAATGCCGTGCTTTTGTCCTTTTTATGCACGGGCCAGCCAATCCAACTAAAATCGCGAACCGACGAGTCTTGTGCAAAGACCCGAGACTCTCAAAGCTGGCAGCACCGTCGCGAACCAAGATTGCCAAAATCACCAAATTAGGACAGCCCACAATTTGACGGCGGATGGTCAACTTGTGGGCTGTCCTGATTTGGTGATTTTGACACTCGTGGTCGTCGGCGGTTTTTTTATGATTGTAACATTGCGCAATGCTCCATAAAAAAATCGCCGAAATCTGAGATTGCCAAAACCATGAAATTAGGACAGCCCACAGTTTGACGGCGGATGGTCTAATTGTGGGCTGTCCTAATTTCATGATTTCGCCAAACATCGACCTCGAGCTGCAGCGTCTTGAACTGGACCGTCATTTTCCTCTAGCACCGGTGCCATGTCAACCGTTTTTTTAGACGAGCTGCGCGAGGTTTACATCCAAGACACCGGCAAAGCGGCCGTCGCCGAGTTGCTGTCGACCATGCTCAAGCATCCCGGAAAGATGGTCGCCTGGCGCTACTCGACAGTCGGGCCAAAGGAAGAACCTCTTAACGTCGAAATGCCCCTGCTGGACGACTGGTATGATTTGGTGCACCAGCACTACCCCTTCGACGACACGGCCGATGTCATGACCGAGGTGATCGATAGCGTGCTTGGTCGGTCCCTGCGCGTCCATAACATCCAGGCAACGTGCATGGGTGACGGGGATTCAGTGTGGTTTAAATTGGTAGAAGGCTAGACACCAATTCACAGCTTATCCTCCTTGCATGCCTGGCGCTGCTGCCGCTGCTTCTTTCGCTTGGCCCGCACAAAGTCGCGCTTGCATTTGCGGCGCTTCTGCAGCTCGAGGCCGACGGCTATCTGGCTCTCGACGGGGTGCTGGTACTCGTTGAGTATCCGCGCGAGGGTGCTCAGAGGCACCGCGTCGCCCATCGTGCTCAGTATTTCTGGGTCGCACGGCGGGTCGTCGGATGCCATGGCCTTGGCAATCTCATCGCAATGCCAGCGCACAAAACACACAAACGAAGTTCGGTTGTAATACGACGGCGGCGAGACGAGATTGCCGCGCCGGTTCTGCAGGAAGGTTGCCATGCTCACAATGGCCTTGGCCGTCTTGGTGGAGTGGCCGAGCGTCCAGGTGCGATCAGCGGAGGGTGGCATGTCGACGTAAAAAAATGAACACCAATGGCAACAGCTCAAGAGTGTAATTATTCTATTCTATATTTGGAACTCTCATAAACTGTGATGTTTTCGGCAGGGTCATCACCCGGGGCTTTTTGGCGGATGGTACAGCCGGAGTGTCGGGCGTGGGCTCTTCTGCACTGGGTTCAACCACGCTGCGCACGACAATGCTCATGGTCGTGGTACCGCCGAGCGTGCGACCTTCCAGTGAGCATACCCGACCTGGGAGCCAGAGCAGATCGGAGAGCATGACAGAGCAGTCGCTGGCTATCTTGGCCGTGACGCGGCGAAACACCACCTGCGTGCACTGGCGTCGCCGGTGTCGCTTGGCCTTGTGTTGCCGGCGGCTGTCGGTCTGGACTGTGACGGACTGCTGCGCCAGCCACTGATCCAGGCTCTGGGGACAGGCTTCTTTGCGAGCGTAGGCTACCGGCATAAACTGCATGCGCCAGGTATCGTCGCCGGTCAGCACGAGTCGGCAGGCCTGGTCCTTGTGGTAGCGCAGGAGATGGACGATGGATGGCCACCACAACACCCGGATGCCAGTGTAGCGCACATGGTCTTTGCCTTTGATCTCGTGAATTTCACACGTGCGCATCCCAGGCAGGGCGTGCAGCCGTGGCAAAGGGAGGGCTCGCGTCATGATCAGTTCTAAGTAAAATGACGATTCTAAAGATGGCCGTACAGCCCATACAGCACAGCAGGGTACACCAGTGCCAGAAATGCCATCACAATGGCCATGCCCTTCCAGTAGTTGTCGCCGGTGTTCTGAGCCTTGATCCAGGCTCCGCCCGCCTTGGCGTTGTAGCTGAGGCATATCGAGCTGACGTCCGTCGACATGACCCACTCAACGTCAGTGGCCACCAGTATGTCACCGGCGTACGCCACCCGCGCCTTGACGGCCGCATCGACAATGTGCGATGAAAGAGTGGACGGTGCTTGAGAGTTGTACTGATCGTCAACGTCGCCGGCCTCGTCGTCGTCGCTGGCGTCCAGCGACATGATGATGTCGCCGCGCACTGACGGTGACGACGGTGTCCCGGTGATGCTGATACCCTTCCAGCCAGCCGCCTCTGCGGCTTGCTGCAGGCGGGTCATCAGAACGTTGTGCAGCTCGTCGTGGCCTTGCTGATCAACTTGCGCTGCCATGGCGGAGGAAAATGCGACATTTTCAAGCGTCATGGCCGCAAGCTGTTTGCTCGATCAATGGGTGTTTTTGTGTCGCGGCGCCGACCTTTGGATCGATGAAGACGAAGAAGCGTATGGCTGGAAGGAGCTGCTCTGGGTCCACGCTCGCTGGTACGGCGTGTTTCCGTGCGAGCTGGACTCACCCACGGCCGACCGCTTCAGTCGGGTGCGGCTGGCGTCGGGCCAAGAACGCCGGCGGATGCGCCTCTACCTCCGGCAAGCCCTGTTGAAAAAGCAGAGCGCCGACCCGCCAACAGTAGCCCTCGCGTCTTTGTCGATGGCCTCTGACCCCCTCAAAACAGCGTGGTTGGCCATGCTGCGATCGCAGTTGCCCTTCAACGCACACTGGATGACTCGGCTGGCCGCTGGTACGCTGGGTGCCGTACCAACGGACTGCCTGGTCGAGATGCAGAGCATCGATCATGTGGTGCTGTACCACGTGCCGACGGCCCAGTACTTTGGCCATCTGCTGTCGCTCATCACCGGGTGCCCCAAGCTGCTCAAGAACAAGCAGGGTCTGCGACTGGCACGGGGCATCGACCATATCCTGATCCAGACCCGCTGCCACCGGCCAGAGATGCCCATGCGCAACGTGCGACTGCCGCGGGCCATTGCCCAGGTGACATTGCTGGTGATGGTGGCGGTCAGCCTCCAGCGTCCACTGTGCCTGCCGAGCGGGCCGTTGCAATCGGTCGCCAAGCAGCTGCGTCAGCACGCGCCGTGGTTGACGGCCCTGTCGTGCCCTTTGCTCGGGCAAGACGGCTTTCCTGGCATAAAGACGCGCGCCACCGACAGCGCACCGAGCTCGGGTCATTTAAAGCCATGATCGCCACGAGACAGCGCAGAGGCGCTCCGGCCGCCGCTCCAACGTACTGGGAAAATCGACTGCTACACGGCGGCGTGGCTGTCTTGATCCTGGCGGCGTTTAGCGTAGCGCTGGCGATGCTCGTCCCGGTTGACGTCGAGTGGGACGTACAGGCGCTTGTGAACGACCGTCGGTCGCTCAAGCTTATTCCGGTGTCCGTGCGAGCCCTGGACTGGTACATGGCCTTGGTGACGCTGCCGACGGCCGCGCACCATCTCTACATGGCGTCTCGGAGCCCCGTGTGGTGGCAAGCTTATGTCGCCGGTCGATTTTCGCTGGTGCGCTGGGCAGAGTACACGGTCACGTCAACGGCCATGACGACGCGTATTGCGGTTCTCAGCGGTGTGGCCGACCTTGGGTCACTGCTGTGCATCGCTGGCATGTCGGCAGCGACCATTGCGTTGGGCGGTGTGTTTGAGTACCTGATGGCGATCCCGGGCGATCCCAAGTTACCGGCGTCCACCCTGCGGAGTGTCGCGTGGAACCTGTTTGGGATCTCGAGCGCGCTGTTTGTGGCGCACTGGGGTGTTATTCTCGGCACGTTTATCGCGGCAGCGTCGGGGTCGGGCGACGTCCCGGCGTGGGTTTACAGCGCTTTTGTCGGGGTGCTACTGTTGGACCTCGGTTTTCCGGCCGTGGCCATCTACAGTGCCCTGCGGCCTCGCCGACCGTACCAACGGGTTGACATGTTTTACAGCCTATTGTCCATTTTCGTCAAGCAGTTTTACATCTACCTGATCGCGTTTGGCTTTGCGAGCTACCAGCGCCTCGACCCGGTTACCACGACTGTTGCGTCGCCAGCCTTCTGGCACTGATGGATGCCTCTGAAGAGGAGCTGGCCTTTGGGCCCATCGCCGACCGCCGCACGTGCAGCAGCTTTGTGTGGTGGCTGTGGCTGCTGTTTTCGTACCGCGTGCCGATGCTGGGCGCCGCCATGTTTCGAAGGTCGCCAGCGCGGGCCGAACGCAGCTACCCCGAAGAGGACGATCCGCTGCTCAAGGCCTAGGCCTCAGTCGCCGCCGCCGCCGCTGCTTCTCTTTTGCCCTACCGTTGTTTGTTGTTGATTGTAAACGCAGGAGTAAATTGAGTCTGGTTGGATGGTCATTTATTTCAACTCGTCCGCACCCTGTTCATCATGGCAGGTGCTACTGGAGGTATCAGCGCAATGAAGGCCGAGCCCGAGCCGAGCATGTTTGGCGATGCCGATGGCGTTTTACCTAGCCTGCTCAAGACGGCCAAAGACGCCAAGACAGACCGCGGCGCGCGCGCTGCAGCCGATGCCGAGTCGGTCCTGGCCACCAAGGCTGCCAAGCCGCTTCCCGAGGCGGTTGCGCGACCCGATCGCACTCGGCGTATCGACTGGTACAAGCATCGACCGACCGTCGGCGCCGAGGCTGGTCCACCAGGCGCTAAAGTTGCGTCGTGGATCGAGCCTGGACAACAGCCGCATGTCGTCTGGCACCACCGTCTCTTGCCGGGCTCTGACGCCCGGCCGCTGCGGCTGGTGCTGTCGCGGGCCAACGCCGGAATTCCAGACGCTGCCGCGGTACAGCGCCGGAGCGACAACTTGGCCTTTTTGTGCGACGCGACGCTGCACGAGTGGCTGACCGTCGATCTGGTCGGTGGCGCCCACGGGTCTCGCGCAGACCGCCAAGTTCTGCTGTCGGCACTGCTAGAAGACGACACCGCGTTTACTGGCGTACCGCTAGCCACAGCGCTCAAGGTACAGCCCATGTGCATGACGGCCATCAGCAACGACACGCTGTTTACGGCCCTGAGCGTTGCGCGTGGGGCGCTGGTGTTTGACATGGCCAATCCTGCGGGGGTGTACCGTGGTGTCGCCAAATGCCCTCGGGTGCGAGACGTCATGACCACTTTGTGCCGCCTGGCGTCCATGGACACGGGCAAATTTTACGAGCAGCTGGGCTGGATGGCCCATCGCTGCCTCTTGGCTTTTTCAGCCAAGGGCATGCTGATCAAGGCCAGCTGGCTGTACCTGCTGCTCGAGCTGGACCTGCGCGACCCCGTCGATCTGGCGATGCTGGCCAGCCCCGTGGGCATCGTCCGTGTCATGGTCGGCCTGCAGCTGACGCCCCAGGACCTTGCGTGCCGCCTGATGCTGTTGGTTCGACTTTGCTCGGCGCTGCAGGCGACCGACAACGAGACGCACTGGCACCGGTTCCGTCAAGACACGCACGCCGACTGTTCCGAGCTGGCAAGGGAGGTGATGGCCTGGCACACGTACTCGCTGCGCCTCTTGGGGTGAATGCTGAGGCTCAATTTAGAAAACCGACCGAGGCTATTTTTGGGTTCGGGTCGCTCGAAATAGAACGACGCGTTTTTTGTATAAGGGTGTGACGTTCGACGGTTCGATCACTTTTTATCAGAGCGAAACACGGGAGCCCCGTTGCTTGCTCACTGAAGAAATTCACAGTGCCTTGCCTCACACCCAACTTGACAATGTCTCACACATCAAAGAAGCCTTCTGTCAAGAAGAACATCATCAACAGCTACGCGCTCATGGCTCGTCGTCTGGAAGACCCCGACGTCTCATTCGCCGACGCCAACGCCGTCATTCCAAAGAACCCACTTGGTTCTCGAGCAGACAACCCCAGCATGTACGCCCTCGCCGACGCCCTCGCCAAGCCATCACTGGACTACACAGTGACTGCCGCCGAAGGATACCGTCTACTGGCGGGCGCAGCAATCATGAACCGCGTCATTGACGAAGGTCATTTCTCCGCCGCGCTTCTGCCAACCGACGCCGAGGCCAACAATATTGGCAACCCATTTGCCGTGTTTGCACGCGTATTTGATTTCCCGGCTGTCGGCACCCCCGAGTGCCCTGACCTGAAGTGGGTCCAAGAAGCCCTGGTCGCCCGTGGCTATGCCATGGATGATCCAGGCGCGTCCGAGTCTGAGAGCATGGACGAGGAGGAGGAGGAGCAAGCCGCTTCTACCCCCGTCACTCAAGAGTCGTCTGAGCCAGAAACCGTCGCCCCCGCGGCAATGGAGACTGAGCCTGAGACCTACGAGACCGACTATGCTACTCAAGCCGAGTACGCCTTGGAGGCGTTGGACGCTGCTGCTGCCCTCGTTGGCATGCTATCGCAGGATCCATCCCCACCCACCACTCCCGCCGCGCCCATGGACGTGGCCGAGGAGCCCACCAAGCTGGTCCGCACCACTGAAGAGGTTGTTGCTGCCATGACTGCTGCCATTGAAGCATCCAAGGCAGTTGGAGGAGACGGTGAGAAGCTCGAGAAGCTTACCACCGCCATGCTCAAGTACATCAACAAGTACTGCGAGAACATGGGTCACACTCATGTCGGGCCTATTCCTGGCTCTCTCTCCAACAACCCTGTGATCGTCGTTACACTCAAGGTCTTGATGGCCTTGAAGGACACTGTTCCGGCAATGATCTACACTGCGGTGCGCGCGCTGACCTTGCTGTCAGCTACCCTGCACGAGGGACAAGAGTACTCGGCCGACCCCGACGTCACGCCTATCAAGGCTGGCGAGAAGGTTCGGTCCGAGGAGTTTGTGGAGGTACTCAAGGCTACCGCCAAGGTCCTTGACCCCACAGACAGCAAGAAGGCACTGTTGCACCTGATGATCATCCTGGTCTCGGGACGCACCAACCCTCTCTGCCACATCTCTTCTGACCTCCCTCTGCACTCTGACAACCGCAAGATGCGTGACTGGATTGCCCAAGGCGAGTCTGATGAAGCAACCTACAAGTTGTTTGAAGCTCTGTTCAACAAGCACCTGGTCAAGCGTCTGACTGACGCCGGTCACACGGTCGAACCAGACGTGAAGGATCTGTGCGAGTTGGTCAAGAACGGCAACGCATCTGGCATGCTGGGCAAGTACCGCAAGGGCAAGAACGCCGACAGTGTCGGTGCCCGCTCGGGCGGCAAGGTTGATTTTATCATCCATGCCCTCGCTCTGGTCTCGTTCTACAAGAAGTCTCCGCTGCATTCGCTAGTGGTTTACAAGTCGGACGACGATCACGAAGAAGCGGTTGCTACCATGGCAGACATGCTCGCGAAAGAGGGCGCCACTGCGCTCGCTGCCTGCATTGCTCTGCTGCCAGAAAAGGATACCGAGTCTCAAAAGCTCGTGACTCTTTTGGGGGCTGGCCTTGCCGCTCCTCATCTGAAGGATCTCCTGGACTTCAGTCTCCCTGACAAGTGGGAAGGGATTGCCCTCACCTCCAAGAGCTCTACCAAAGCTTCCAAGGGTGATGGTCCCGAGTACGCTTCGTCAAAGCAAGTGGTCCCCAAGGAACATGAACTGTCGTACGTCTACAATGGCGACGTTCTTCTGATCCAACAGATTGCGATCATGGCCAACCCCACCGAACGCATTATCGTTATTGCGTGCGGTTCTGGCGCCTACGTGCGTGACGCCATCCAAGCGATGACTCGCGCCTGCAAGAACACCCGCGCCGCTCACGCGATGTACGTGTTCAAGCGCTTTGTCAGCCAGGCCTGCTCTGCCGACAACAAGACGTTGATCGATGGGTATCACACCCTGGCTCAAACGTACCTGGGCATGGCCCGCTTTGTCGCCTTGCATTACGACAACAAGGTCGACGACATTTACTGCGTACCGCTGCTCAAGGAAGAAGTTGCTCTGTCCAAGGCCATTGCCACTCCGTTTGCCTTCCGCGTCTACACCCAACACGTGTACGATTTCGACGAGGACAACGAAGGAGACAACGGACAGCCCGAGGCCAAGAAGCCCCGGTTCGTCGCAGAGTCTGACGATTCTGACGACGACAACTCGTCTGTGATTGGACAATCTACTGCCTGCTAAACGAGTGATCGTAGCGATTTACAAGTGTGTTTGACAAAATTTGATTTCTTTGCGTGCCATTCTGCCTGTTCATTTCTGTCATGCATCGCACCTTTGTGATTTTTCTCTGGTCGGCCAGTGCCTGGCTGACAGTCGGTGCGGCGCGTCTGTCGGCCACGGTGCATTCCGCGCCGGGCTGTCCCTTTGGGGGCTTGTCGTGGGGAGTGACCTTTCCGTTTGGCCGCTGTGTGGCGCTAGGAGAAAGTAGTAGTATCCGCCTGGACCTGACGCACCCTCGAGCATGCGACACGGGCGGCGACTGTGTGGCTCGGTCGTACGCCGACTCGCTGTGCAGCCCAAGCACGGCGATGGGCGTCGCGACGGTGCCGCTGAACCAGCGGTGCACGACCATTCGGCTTGGCAGCGCAAATCTAACAGTGCAGGCCTGGTGTCGAGGGGCGATCGACATTGACACGCTAGACCTGTCTCGCTCGCTGGGCAGCTCGCTTGACGCCCCTGGCACCCTACCGGGATCGCCGTGCAGTGCACACTTTTTGTTTCTGGTGTACGTCTGCTGCCTAGCGGCGGTTGCTGTGGCGGTGCTGGGAATTCGACGGCCGTACGCCACGTGCAGTGGGTTGCGGGCCAAGATAGACGGGTGGTTGAGGCGGCTCGACCGTCTCCGGCACGTTGAAGAACACTTGCCAGGCCCGTAGCCAGAAATTCATTTTACCATGCCGCCCCGTGTCAACGGTACCGTTCGCAACCCCGGCGTGCTCAAGGCCCTGGTGGCCGCCAGGGCCAAGCGCCACCGGCAAAAACCCAACACGTTTCGCAATCAGTATGCCCTGGACCCCTACGTGCGCGCGGCCATGCGCAGCAGCGTGGTGGCTGACCACGCCAAGTGCCGAGTGATCCTGCGGCTGGCGCGGCAGGCGTGCCTGCTGTTGTACCGAGCGCTGGCCAGCGAGGGCTTTACCGAGTTTTTCGGAATGCAGCGCCACCTGCTGTGCGTCATGCTCAAGTGCAAGTTTGGCGCTTACTTTGGGCGCGCGTCGCTGGCGCTGGTGATGGATGAGTTTGAGGCCGAGCTGGCCAAGCACGGGTTTATCGAGGAGCCCGAGTTCTGGAACGACAGCGACCATCACCACCACTTGAACCGCAAGTATGATCCAACGTGCCTGTGCTCACGCGTCACGCTGGCGCAGACCCGCCGCCAGTACGGCAAGTCCATGGTCATGCAGTTTGCAGCGGCCGTCTACATGACCATCTTCGAGCGCGAAACGGTGCTGCTGACCAGCCACCGTCAAAAGCTAAACGACCAGAACCGGGCCGAGGTGGTGCGGCTACTCAAGGTGTTTGGGCAAGAGACCCCGGTCATCAACTCAGGCGTCGTCACGCTGGCCAACGGCAACCAGCTGATCGTGCGAGCCCAAGGCGGCCTGCGCGGTATCCGTCCCACCACCATGATGATTGACGAGGCCGCGTTTGTGGAGGAGTCGACCTTTTCGCGCATGATCATGCCCATCATGATCAACCCCAACCGCGTGACGCACGCGTTCACCACACCCAACGGCGACAACTTCACGTGGAGCCACCTGCTGTCCTGCACCGAGGAGTACCGCGTCGTCATCATTCGCGACGTCTGTGAGCGATGTCGGGATCAGGGCCGCAACACGTGTCTGTGCATGGCGCATCACGCCCCAGACGTGTTTCGCAGCGCTGAGGTACAAGGCCTGATGAACGCGTTCTACGGCTCGGATCCGCAAGCGTACGCCGAAGAGGTGTTAGGGATCACTGTTTCGTCCGATGCCACGGCCCTGCCAGCCGCGTGGATCGATCGCATGATCGGCCGGCCGTGGCCGTTTCCGCACAAGCTGGACCCCGACGGCAAGCGACTGTACCTCAGCTACGACCCGACGGGCTCCAACATCAGCGGGACGGCCTTTGTGGTGGCGGCGCAGGATCGCAACTCGCGCACCTTTGCGATCGTGCACATTGACTACGAGATCTTCAAGACGGACACCATCGACATTGGCGTCGGTAAGCTGGTCGCGGACATGATCGCGCACCTGGCCAAGCGCTTTCCAGAGCACCAGCTGATCACCGCGCTGGAGTGCAACAACAATCTGAGTCACACCACCAACGTCGCCGGCATGATCGACGCAGCGTGTCGCCTGCACCGGATGCGCTGCCAGCACATGACCCGGAAGATGCCCGGAGGAACGTCGACACCGGGCCTGCTCGTGGACCCCAAGACCAAAATGGATGGCTACCTCTGGCTGCGAGGCATGATGGACCGAGGCGAGTTAGTGCTGGACCCCGGGCTGCGCACGTCGGCAAAGTCAGTGCGCAGCACGCGCGAGTCTGAAGCCTCGATGGTTCAAGCGCACTTGGACAGTCTCAAGCGCCAGCTGCAGGCTTTGAAGCTGGTGATGGGCCCTCGACACGTGCAGATTAGCGGCAAGCACGACGGCAGCAACGACGACCTGGCCATCACCATGATCAACCTGATGTGGCTCATGCGCAGCTCGAGCTTTAGCGTGCCCGACGTGTCTGTGCCGCGGAACATGCGGGCTATGCTGGCTCGACCCGCTTGAGGCCGCGAACCAAAACGAGTCATTTATTTGCTTCGCGTCGGGGGAGAGGGCCATGAGAATTAACTGCCTGTGGATTCGCCAGCGCACCATGCGGTTTGGACGCTTTGTGTCGCTGGTCAAACTGTTGGCGCGCGCGGTGTGGCCCTTGGTCCTGGCCGTGCTCGTGGCCTACACGGCTTACTCGTACAGCCGCTTCTTGACCTACCGGGGTGTCGACCAGACTCGGTTTGACGGGTTTCGCGTCGGTACCAGTGACGTGTTTTTCAGTGTCTTGGCAGTGGTCGCGACCAACCTGATGGCCCTGTACTGGGGCTACATGTACACTGCTGGGCTGGCCTCTAGGCGGTCCTTTCCGCGCATGGTGGGCCAGGTGCTGAAGCGATGCGCCACGCTGCAGACGGGGCTGTTTATCTTTACGTTTCTGCACCCCGACAAGGCTTGGTTTGCCGTGTCGCTTTCCAGCTCGTACAGCGTCGGGGCCTGCACTCGAGGACTAATGACACTGTGCGCCACCGAGTCCCGGCGCCGGGCAGTGCGGCCGACCGAGCTCAACGAAAGGCTCTTCCAAGACGACACTGAAGAAGCCTTCCATTTACCAGCCCACTCCCTGCTCGACGATGACGCAGACGCTGAGTCTCAAGCTCGAGTACATGGCCCGTAAAGCGGACGGAACGGACGTCCGGGGCTACATGTGGGGCGACGCCCGCGAGCCGGACCTGTTGTGGCAGCATCTGCGGGGCATGCTGAACGACCCTGGGCTGGACTTGGTGGCGGTGCACGACTTTGTGTTTAGTGAATTTATAAACAGCTTATCGGCCGTGGCTCGTGGCAGCATCAGCCCTTCGCCGCCCTGCGCAGACCCCAACGCCGAAGCCCTGTTTCTGCGGTTCTGGATCATGACCATGAGCATTGGGACGGTCCCCGATATCTGCGGGCATGCCATTCGACGGTTCATGGGACCCGAGGGTGAAACGTGGTGGCGGCTGGAGGTGCAGATGGAGTACGACCTGCCGCAGATCATACGCGACGCCAAAGGCCTTGACGACGCTGCCGACGTCACCCAGCAGCTGGATCGCCTGTTTATGGACATTGTCGAGTCCCGCACGCGTGGGACAACTAGCGGTCGCTACAACGAACTGGTCTTGCACGGCCCTCAGATCGACATCGCGTTTCCCGACTTCTACGACGTCCTGCTCTTGGCGGCGCGACAGGGCCGGAGGGTCGATTTAAGCTTGCCGGTGATCCTGGAGACTGCTACCACAGACGGGGTCGACACTGACCTGGACGTCTCTGACTTCTTTGTGTTGGACCGCAGCGGTGATATCTTTGGGCCCAACCACTATGGCTGGCGGGACCGCCAAGCCGAGCCAGACACCCCCGTCGTGGTGGTACTGGACCCAGGGCTGCAAGCGGGGCTTGCTGACGTCTGGACTCTGCTAGCGGAAAAGTCTATCTCGGCCGAGCAGGGCTTTGTCTTGGCGACAGACGCGCATGCCCAGACCCTTTGCACCTACATGGAGCTCAACACGATTGTCGGTGGTCTCCGTCTGGGGGACACCAGCTGGCTGGATACCTACTGCCGATGCAACCCAGGGGCCGACGCGGAGCATCCCAAGCTCATGGTCATTGCCGAGCCGAGCATCGCCCAGCGGGTAATCAAAGACCGGTGGACACCTCCAGACGGCACGTTTTGGATGCTGGTACTGGTAAGTCGCAGTGTGCTGGACGCGGTGGCCGTCCAGTCGATGGCGATCGCCGGGGCGCGGAGTTATTTTTATCGAGTGTCTCAGCCGTTGGACGTCGACGACAAACCGAGCACCAGCCTGGTGGTATGCGCGACGCAGCAACAATGCGCGGACGTCTGTGAATTGTACCCAGACATCGACTCGATAGCGTCCTACGCGGTCGCGTACCGTTCCCTGGGCTCCGCGACGTGGGTGTTTTGCGAAGACATGCTCGACCATCCCGCCTGGGTATGGTATCCGATTCTCAAGGCCTATTGTGAACGGGTGTCCAAGCCCAAGGTATTGTGGGCCAAAGCCACGACAGAGATCGGTCTGCCATTGTCTGAATAGTCTCTCGTTTTTTTTTTGTATGAATTAAAACCGAAAAGAGAACCCCATCGACATTCTATTTTACATCGGCCGTTTCGCAGCGCATACACACGATCTGCCAGCCAGTCTTGTAGCGACAATTGCGCGCCATGACCTGCTGGCAGCACACGCTGCAGAGTACCCACAGCACCCCGCCCACTTCAACGACATGTCCGGCCAGCTGGATTTGCACCATGGTCAGAGACCGACCGTAATCACGCGCGCACCATCGACACGTGTCAAGGGGCGTGTCACTGTAGTTAGACACGACCGGGTTCTTGCAGCGCTTGTCGACGTCCAGTTCGCGCGACTGGTCCTGTGTGATGGTGCCGCAGCACACGCAGTACAGCATGGGCTTTAAGCGCGACACGCATTCGGCGTGGGCTAGTAGCTGGCGATGCAGAAGGTCGGGATGGATCCAATGCACTTTGGGCAGGGGCAGGGTGTACTGGGTTTGAAGGCTGGGTCGCGGGACCTCCGGCGCTAGGTTGCGGCGGTCTGATACCCAGCGCACGAGGTCCACCATACCGACATTGTCCCTGTCCACCGGGACTGGCCAGCTGGTCGAGCGGGCGATGGTTGCGGTCCGACGCAGCGTCGTTAGGGTAGACCGCGACGGCATGCTGGCCAGCAGCGGGTTGTTTTTGGTCACTTTGTTTCGGCACGTGTACGCGGCGTTGGTCAGGGCCCAGCGGGCGTCGTGAAAATAGAGCTCCCACGGCTGCACCAGCGGCATGGCCCATATACTTCCAGCGATGTAGGCTGCGATTGCGACCCACACGTACAGTCGCTGCTCGAGGGTCAGCACGGTTTCTAAGAGTGTCTCGCAGCCGGCAAATCGCCGGTACAGCCCCACGTTAAAGGTTAAGGGCAAGCCGTTGATGTGATCGCCCATCATGGCGGTCGTAACCCCAAGCGGCAGCGTCAACTGCGATCGTTTCAGGGCCGTGGCGGCCTTGGAGCGAAAGCCTAACATGATCTGCTGTACAATGGCCTGCGGACCGGTCAGATCTTTGACTGGCTTCAGCAGGTCTGCTGGCCACAGCCGGATATGCCAAAACAGGGCTTCCTGCAGAGTGGGGGGCATGGCCAGGGAAATTTGCAGGGGGGTGGGAGTGTCCGTCCAGGTCTGGCATCGGAGTATCTGCATCAAAGCCGCTTGCCGGCGATGCACCATACGCCTCCAGTTTTGTGCTCTCGTAGACGTGTCGAAGGCGAGCTTGGCTTTGGTCCGTTCCAGTACGACGACGGATATCATCAAAACGGCGAAAGGAAAGGGCAGTTGGGAGAATTGCGAGGTGCTGGGGAACGTAGATGCCGTAGGCAGCTCCTGCAGCAAGGTCGGGTCGCTCTCCAGCCACGCGCATAGTGTAGGCCAGTGCCTAGGCCAGCGCAGGGCCATGATGTCAGCGGCGTGAGCGGGCAGGTCTTGCTCGGTGACACACTCTTCAAGCAAAGGCGAGCAGGGTTCGACCGCGCTCACCTTGTCAGAGAGTGGGTGGCGCATGGGCTGTGGGTCGAGCCATAACCCGCCGGGAAATCCGTTGTGGCCGTCGATAATGGTCGGGACCACGCTCCACGCGGCCCAAAACGGCATCGGGGCCACAAACCCCGACAGTCGGTCCAGGGGCTCTATCCCGGGGTGCATTAGCCAGTCGCGATGCACCCCGTTGTCTTCCTGGCCCTCTTGCATGGAGATGCGCTGATCAAAGGTCTGCCCTGAGCCGTCAATGTTCGCGGCTCCTTGCGCCACGGCAATCATGCTGTTCTGCCAGTTAAGGAGGCACGCCACGCACTTGCGCGTGAAGAGGTCAAGGGGCAGCTGCCCACTCTGCATGTAGCTCTGCATCTCGCCTTCCGTGACAAAGGCCCTCAGCCGGCAGTCGGGGAGCTCGGCCGACAGCGCTCGAATGTCCGAGTCGAAGCTGCTGCGGAACAGAGCTTCGGCCACGCAGCCCGGGGCGTTGCTGCACAGAGGCCAGTCGGATCCCGGCTCGGGAGTGCGCAGCATGACTGAGAGGTGCTCAAACCCGATCTGGGCGATGCTGTGCTCTATGCCCCGCATCACCAGTGGGGCCGTCTTGGTGTCGGCCATGCCCCGCTGCAGACACATCTCCAGGCCTTCGGCGTCCATCGGAGCGTACCGCCGCTGAAATGTGTCGTGCACGGTTTCCAGGAGTGTTTCGGTGATGTTGGGGTCGGCCGGTAATGCCATGGCGCGACGCTTTGAGCAAATGGAGGAAAAAGAAAATGAAGGTCGATCGAGTTACAATTCTAATGGGGACGGATGCCTGTTCACAACAACCCACAGACCACACAGTCCCGCGTAGACAACCGACGCCAGACCCGTGATCAGCGGCAGACGAACGCTCGGGTTCTCGACAGGGTAGATCTGGCACGGCCGGGCGTACGCGCTGTAAGCCACAAACGCCGCGACTGGCAACAGCATCTCTAGAAATTCAGGTCGCAGGCGAATGTGACCGGGGGTGCAAAGCAGGACGATGCACGGTAGAATCGCGTGCTGGATCGTGTGGCCCAGCATCACGGTGGCCATGCTGTGCTCAAACTCGTACGCGGCAGCGCGCAGAGCGCAAGGCTGAAAAAACAGGTACACGGTCACCCACGTGCCAACCAGCGCCCCAAGGTGCACGCAGATGGCCAGTGCACTGCCAATCAGCGTGGCCCAGCGATTCTGGTCAATCGTGTCGAGAATGGCTGCGCTCGCGGTCAGAAGTCCAATGACCAGGATGTGGATCGAGGTAAAGTAGTAGTAGTTGTGCGTCACCGCAACGAGCAGGACACAGGCAAAGGCTGCCAGAACTAGCGGCGACGGTTCTTTGGCTTCTTTTGTTTCTGTCGCTGCTCGTGAGCGTGACTGCGCTCGATTGCCCTGGTGAGCGCTCGTACGCCGAGCTGTCCTGCTGGTATATCGCTCCATAGCGGATTGCCGTCAGGCGAAAGTCCGTTTTCGACGATTTCAAGTAGGGTCTGTCTAAGACCCGGTGCCTTAATGCGAGCCGCGGCTCCTTCGAGGGTCTGGCTGGGATGCTTCCTAACAGCGCGCCACAGGGCTTCCATGTCTTCGCGGGACTTGGCGTTCGCGGTCTTGCGATTGGCCGACCCTTGACCGGACGGGAGGGTGGGGCGGTACTTGGCCATGGCCGGGGCGTACTTTGTTGTGTGCTTCTTGCCCTTGATCCCAAACGAGCAGTAGCCCAAAACAGTGCTTTCTTTGGTGTACTTGGGAATACCAACCACACTGGTCGAGCTGGCGTCGAGCGCCTCGTACATGCTCTGGGCCTCGAGTTGCGTGGCAAACGTGACTTCGAGCATGCGACCAGGCTTGGCCTTGCCAATAAAGCGGAACGTGGCCTTGCCGATGGCTTCGTGGAGCGTCCGGCACAGCACTGTCATGCCGTTGCGGACAAGCTCTGTCTCGGCTTTCTCATCAAACGGCATGCCACCGGCCTCGGGCACAAACACCATCAGACGCTGAACGTCAAGCTCGCTCGGGGCGCTACGGCCTCCGACAGTCACGCGCACGCTGTTCTTCTCTGCAAACTCTTTGGCCTTGTACAGATCGTCCTTGGTTCGAAACGTGATCGACACTTGGTTTTCTTTCTCCTTGTCGACGCTGAACGCTACGCCGCGCATTTCTGTCGCTGTGTACTGAGTAAGAATGTCAAGGGGCGACCCAGCAGTAGCGTCTTGACCGGCCTCGACAAACAGGGTTCGGGCGAGGTAGGTCGTTGAGCGGAACGCTTTGGGGCACTTGGTTTCCACTTCTCTAGCGTTGGCGCCATTAGGGAGGACCAACCGGCAGTTGGTGGCCGTGGTCTGCAGGGCTACTTGATCGGCAATGCCAGCCAGGTCGTGGTCTCGCAGGTACTGGCGAATGTCCACCAGCAGCGCGCGCCAGTGCTCCGACGTGCCATTGGGCTTGACCACGGTCTTGCCAGGAAACGCAGCGCTGTGAATGTCCAGCATGGCGACGTGGCGGACGTCTTTCCCCAGCCCCTCCACAACTGGGATGGCCCACACCAGTCGCGATAGAAACTTATCGGCCTTTTCCGGGACAAAGGCCGCAAAGTTCAGGACGCCAATGGCGCTCTGGACATGGCTGGCGTCCAGCCGCATAACGAGTCGGACGTTTGTCGTTGTCGCGTTCTTTCGCTGGCCTGAAATGGCCACGGTCTTGGGATCGGTGGCCATCACGTCGAAGCGTCCGTTGATATCGGTCTTGCCCATCAGATGTGTCATGAACTTGGAGATGTACATGGCAAAATCTTTGTTTGGGAGGTACGGGACATTCCCGATGCAGATGGACGCGTTGTACGACATGGCCACGGTTCGGGTAATGGGTATCCAAGAGAAAACGGAGAATCTAAAAATCTCTGATCAAAACAGAGAATGCAGAGCAGACGTCGACAGGCGGTCGAAGGGGAGGAGGCTGTGTGTTTTTTTTTGGCGGTGCCAGGCGACGGCGGATTTGACGAGACGGGCTATAACTGACTGGAAACCAAACTGTTTTATAGCACATTGCGCAGAATGGGTCCTGGTTGTGCGCCTGGGGTCGTGCGCTACAACGGGCCCATGGAAACGTTTGACAGAACCTACACGGCCAGTCGTGTGATGCACAGCTTTCGCGGTACCATGCCTAGTGGAACAGACCTGGGCACGACGCTGGCCGACACCACGTTTACTTCAGCGTCCTTGACACCGACCATTCTAGTGGGCGTGAGCGTTGCGATGCTGGCGATTGGCTTTTTTGTGTGGAAGGCCCTGCGCCAGTGCGGGCCTGACGCTTGGCAGCCGAGGCTGCGTGGCAAATTCGAGTGGAGCCTGCTGCAGCACCGTCTGGTTCTCGCGCTTGGCTGTCTGCTGTTTTTGTGTGGCTTTGCAGCCAGTATCTTGGTGCTGGCCCAAACGACACAGACAGCCCGTTTGCACGTCACGCTGCAAGAAGTCCACGAGTCGTCGCAGACTCTGGTAAAAGCGATCCAGAAGGACATGGACACGGCCGAGGGTTACGCACTCGAGACTAGTATACAAGCCCGTGAAGGTGTCCTGTGGCTGGACGCCGAGCACGCCAAGCTGGGGCTGGCGGTGACCGGCAGTTCTGCGACTGTTGATGCCGGCGACGTCGCTGCAGAAGAAGCTGCGCATTCGGCACTGCGTGCTGATATAGCTGATGTCGCCATAGACGCCGATCTCGTGCGCAGCTCAGTTGGCGTCACCCGAGGAAGAATCAACGCCGAGCTCAATTCGACGCTGTTTGCCGACCTCCGCGACAGAGCCAGGCCGTACTGGGACACGGCCGTGCTGTTGTCTCACCTGGCGTGGGGCTTCATTGGAGGCAGCCTCTCTGGGATTGTGGCCAAGCTACTGTATGACTACAGTCGTCTGTACCGTGTCAAAGTCGAGGCTAAGTCAGCAGACAGCGCGGCCGAGGGCAAGGACGCGGCGGTGTTGCTCAAGGTGTTCGACGCTGGAACACGGGTTGCGGCCTGGACATCATTGTCGCTGCTGGTCATCCTATCGGTTGTTTTTGCATTGTCGGCCAGCTACATGTCGGTAATATGCACTGAGCCTTACACTCTGGCTGCGGCGTACGTACGAAAGAGTGGTTCGGCTGATCTATCCACCTACTACTTGGAATGCAGCGCCAGCGCTGAGGTTTATTATTGCGCCAACCCGATGGCCGTCGACATTGCGATCGTCGACACAACATTTGAGACTACGACACAATCCATCGAGGCGACGAGGGTCTCGTATCGCGAGTATCAAAAGGCTTACGCCGACGTCGGTCGATGGCTTACGCCCGAGCCGACCCTAAAGGCTAGCCCGCAGATGATCGCGATCTCCGAAAGCGAGCAGGCGTTTGAGGAGGCCGTGCGCGTGGCGGTTTACGGTGTGGCGGATTGCGGCACCGTCGGACCGCTGTTTGACCGAGAGATCGCGCGGGTGTGCGACGACCAGGGCCGATGGATGATGACCACCGCCATATGCAGCCTGGTGGTCGTCTGCACGTTCTTTGCCCTGGCCATTTTGGCCGCCCTCATGGCAGACGCGGTGAAGTACACGCTTTACCGTAAACGGGACATCGAGAACAGCGGTGGTCGCTCGCGTATTGCCATTCCTCCAGTCATTTACAATGGACGCCGCCGCGAAAACCCCAAAGTCGAAAAACGACAAAAAGCGAACCCGCGCAAAGGCCGATGGGCCAGACGGCAGCGAAAGCCCGCGCCGAACTAGTTCGGCGGCTCATGTACCGCTACAGGACATGGCGGCTCGATTCCAGGCTGCGCAGCAAAGTGCAGACACTGGCGCTCGCAAGACCACCAAGGCATCGGGAGACAACACCAATCGAGTCGAAGTGACGTACCCAGTGGCGTGCCGGCTCATCATAGAGAGCATCGACAAAGACGATGCCCAAACGTTTATGCTGGACATGATCCCCAGCCTGTACAACAGCCCCAAAGAGCTGGCCAAGTACGGCCTCGAGAAGACGAACGACAAGCGAACGGTTGTTCTGGGAGCGACGTTCATGACTGTCACGGGCTTTGTCAAGGTCGCCAAGGACCCCAAGCCCTCGCTGGCCGCCCTCCAAGGTGACCTCGGTCGCTTTATCTACGCGCCGCTGCTCGCCAGCGGAACGGGGGTCGCTCGCCTTTCCCACGAGAATCTTGCCATCTACATCCAGACAGACCCTAAAGGGGTTGACCGGATGCTGAGTGCGTTTCTGGCGGTCAAGTAGTCTTTTTTTTTCGGGTCGGTTGACTGCGAGTGTCGACGAGATTGGTATTTCTTCCGTGTTAGCATTGATCTATCTAAAAAAAAGACCAGAGTCCCGAATTGATACTTATTGTCTTGGCATTTACTTCATCATGGCAGGCATCTCTCCTCAGAAGCAGCTCGCCGTCTTCCTCATCGACGTCACCCTGAACGGGGCCGAGGTCGACGAAAGCGGCATCCCAACCCAGTCGCTCGCCCGACTCTTGGACATTATCGCGGCGTTCGACAACCCTCTCGAGGCCGGCGAGCAGGCTACGGCCGCTCTACAGAGTCTGGTGCCGTTACCAGAATCGGGCGAGCCGTCTCGCAAGCTCTATTCCAAGCCAGAGTACGACGCCATTCTGCACAAGATGATCGACCTTGGCTCGACGGTCATTCTGCCCGCCATTGTCTTCTACTACGGATGGTGCCCTACCGACCCCGCAGCGTTTCTCAAGGCTGTCTGCTGTCGCAGCGCCTCAAGCGAGCGCGATGCCATCGGCAGTCTTTCTCTCTGGTGGTCACTGTTGATGTCGTGCCGACTGGAGGCGCCCATCAACAAGTACCTGGGCGACGCGTTTGCGGCCGAGTTCCCACAGCACGCTCTGGCGGCGCAGCTCGCCATGGGTAGCAACGGCGTTGCGACCCCGGCTTTGACGGGTCTCCTGGTGCGCTTTCAATGCAAGCCCAACGCCCCGGCCGACATTGACGAGTCGACGGGCGACGAGTGGGAGTTTTGGCCTGTCGCGTAAGCAGGGTTGTGTGTGTATTTGGCTTGGGTGTACTAGAGAAAGGCGATCGATCCAATTCATTTCTTTTTTTTTTTTGTTTCGAAACAAGAAACTTCCTCCCCGTTCGACTACCATGAGCACCAACGCCCATCTGCTGAAGCGCCACTGCTTTTCGAAAGAGTCGGTGTCGATCATCGTGCTAATTGTATCGGCTCAATTTACCATCCTGGCCAATTGGAAGCCCATTCTCTTGGCCTACAAGACCCTGCCCGACATCGTGTGGCTGCAAGACGCGCCAACACCCACAGTGCTGCCCCTGAGTCTGCCGGGACTGTCGTGGAACCCCTACGGAAAGGTGGTGGGAACTCGGGCGTCCATCGCGCTCTCGTACACCACTCACAACGTGAGCGCGGGGCAGTCAGCACTGTCCGCGCCGTCGGTCGGCGAGTTTTGCGGGTCAACGTGCTCCATCGGCCTCGACATGGGTTCCATGACCCCGGACGTGTTCGTGAATGGGCTAACCGGGGTTGGCAACAGCGAGCTGACGGTCCAAATACCTTGGGCGACAAACGCCGTGACGTTGTCCGGGCTGTGGGGCGTGTCGACCATCGTCTTAAGCGAATCGAACGGGACTAGCGCGACAGCCGCTGGCGAAAAGCAGCTGTGGTTGATGACGATTGACAGCGTGCCCATGCTAAAGCACATTGCCGCGAGTGAGTCTGCCAGCATCGACCGGGTCAACAGCCTGGGGACTCTGCGGTTCACGCCACGGTTACGGTCGGGTGCCAACGCCACCCTCCAGTGTCGCTTTGCCGGGCACTCTACGATCAGCGCAGGCCGCTTGGAGTTTGTCTTGGCCGAAGACGTGGGGTGCAGCGACGGCCCGCTGATCCACGCGACTAGCGTCGGGGTCCTCGGGCGCGTGGGTGGGCCTACGGGTCACGGTGTTACACCGTTTCTCCTTTCTGATCGTCCGGTCGAGACTTGCCTGCAGGTCGGTTCGGGGGCTGTGCTGTGCACCAGTTGCTCGGTGCAAAAGTGCTTGGCGCATTTTATCACCGGGTAAGATGGACGAGACTGCCGTGCCTAGCCAAATTCAAATGCAAGCGGCCGCAACTGTCGAGCACGAAATGCACCGCATGCTAGACACGTACTGTCGCGTCTTCAAGCAACACAACGTGTTCCGAGGGGCGTCGACCGAGACCCAGCGCAAGGCCCGCAAGGCGCTGGTCGACGTGCAAGTGGCTCACGCCAAGGCTGCGCAGACGTGCGACCTCTTACGCCAGCTACAGGCACACGCAGAAGGTGTGGGGGCGATCGGGGCACGCGCGGCCATGGCACAGTCGTATGTGAAATTTGCAGCCAGGAACAAGACACTGCTCAAAGGTTACGGCACCGACGCAGAAGCGCTCTTGGATTCGCGAGAGGACATGGACGACCTATTGCACGAGGTGAACGACACTCTCAGAGACACGGCAAGCGGGACACAAAGCATGGGGTTTAGCGTAGACGAGGCGTTGTTTGATGAGCTTCTGGCAGACTCGAATCCGGCGCCTGTCGCTGCTGAACCGTTTAATTCATTGGCAGCCTAAGAAAAGTACCACACTTACGTTGAAGAGCGCCGTTGTAAAATGGCCGCTCGCCGACGAAATCCCGGTGGTTCGGGAAGACCCCCGCCTCCAGCCGACCCTTATCGGAGTCTGCAGGATGAAAACGCCCGGCTTCACGATCAGGTCATCACTTTAAAAGACCGTCTCCACACCGCCAAAGAGCGGGCTGCCGAGCTCAGAGACCGAGCCGAGCCAGACATGACTCGGCTCAGGGGGCAGCTGCAGATCGCCCGGGATCAGCTCGAAGCCCGCAAGAACGCGCAGACGTTGAGCGAAACCAAGAACAGCGAGCTCGTGGTGTTTTCAGCAACACTCCAGGCCCAGGCAGAAGAGCAGGGCCGTCAGCTAGCTGCAAAGCGCCAGGAAGCCAGCGACCTGCAGCGCATGTTAGCCGACAGAGAAACAGAAGTCAGACAAGCCATGCTCGGAGAGGGCAGCGCCAATGCCCAAGAGGCCAGCTACAAGAGGCAGATCGGTGGTCTGCAGCAAAGCCTCCAGCGCGCCCAGCACGAGCGGGCGACGCTGGTGGCCAGTATGGACACGCTCAAGGGGAAACTGACGGCAACAGAGCAGAGTGCCAGAACACTCCGGCGAGACGATGGTGCGGGTTTACTCAGAGCGTCTCAGGTGAAAGAGGTACAAGCCATCGCTGCGAAACTCGAGAAAGAGCGAAAAGCAGCGGTAGACAGTCTACAGCAAAGCCAAGCCGAAACAGCGCGGCTGCAGAGCGAGCTTGAAGCTGCACTGCAAGCCAGTCGACCCACGGCGCAAGCCCTCGCCGAGGCCAAGGTGGCCGAGTCGACAAAAATTACTCAGCTCGGCGCACAGCTTACAGCCCAGACGACCACCGCTACCCAGAACACCAAGAAGGTCGTTGCCCTCGAACTGTCGGTGGCCAATCTGCAACAAGAGCTCGAAGCGGCTCGGAGCGCCACTCGGCCTTCCGTCGATGACATCGCGGCTGTCAACGTTGCCGCAAAAGACAGGATTGCACAGTTGAGTGCGCAGCTTACAGCCCAGGCGGCCACCGCGGCCAAGAGCGCCAAAGAAGTTGTCGGGCTTAAACAGGCCGTGACTGATCTTCAGCGCAACCTTGAAGAGGCCCAGAGCGCGACCAAGCCAACCGAAGACGAGCTGGCCAGGGCCAACGTGGCCGTGACCGACAAAAACACGCAGCTCAAGGCCGATGTTGTTGCCAACAAACGTGCACTGGCCAGCAGCACAACCAAGGTTCAAGCCCTGGAGCAGACAGTGACAGCTCTGAAGCGCGACCTCGAGGCAGCGCGGAGCGCAAGCCAGCCATCCGCGGCAGATGCTGCGGCCGCAAAACTTGCCGAATCAACGACAATCACAACGCTTCGCGCCAACCTCAAAGCCAAGACGAGCCAGGTGACCAAAGACACGACTGCCATCGCCAACTTGAAGGCGAAAATAAGCGACCTGCAGCGTGATCTCGATGCGGCTCGGAACGCAACCAAGCCGACCGAGAGTGATATTGCCAATGCCAACGTAGCTCTGACGGCAAAAATCAGTCAGCTCAAGGCCGACGTCAAGGCCAACAAGGAACAGCTGGCCACCCGCACAAAGACCGTTCACGATCTGAAGGGCGTCGTGGCCAGCCTGAAAGCGTCGCTAGAAAAAACGCCAGACGGGGTGACAGCTGCCCGCGTGGTTAATCTCGAGCAGGCTCTCAGGACAGCAGAGGCGGAGCTCAACACAGCCCACAAAGAGCGAGACGAGTGGAAAAAGAAACACGACAAGGTGTCCGGCCAGTTGACAGCCAAGAACGTTGAGCTGACGGCCTCTGCTACCAACCTCACAGAAGAGAAGAAATTGCACAAAAAGTGCACGGCCGAAGTGGAAAAACTGAGGTTGGAACTGGCTAGCCAGACACCTCCGACCGAGGCGCCGCTGACTCTAGAAGAGCGAGCTATCAAGCTACGCGCCGAAGGCCAGATAAAAGAGCTCGAGAAGCGACTCAACGCGGCCACCAAGGGCCTGGGTGCAGCGACAGCAACTATCAACGAGCTCAAGGCCAAGGTCAAGGGCGACGCTAGCGATGACGCGTGCCAGCCCAAGCTCGACACCGCCAACAAAAAGATCGATGAGCTCAGGGAGGAAATCAGCAAGTTCAAGCGTCTACTGGAGATTCAACAAAACATTCGAAAGACGGTTGTCGCCATGGCCAGGACACCCGCGGTTGCAAGAGTCGTCAGCGACTTGGACATTGACAATGCGAGCAACTCGGCTATACTCCAGCGCATCCGGATTTTTCTGGTCGGGCTGACCCAAGGCGACGCCAAGCGGCAAACGGACGCTGAAAAGGATTTGACCAAGGAAAGGACAGTCAGCAGTAAACTCAAAGATGACGTGGCCGAGCTCAAGGCCATCCTGGAGTCGCTGTACAGCGCTGGCGATCTTGACGACCGGCGTCGCAAGCCCGAGAACTTAAAGACCCTCTTGCGGGACCTGAAGGATGTCAACGCCTGGTTTGCCAGTACGTTGCCAGGTGTGCCTCGAGCAACGGCCCAGCAGCAGTTGATGGACGGCTACGACAGCTCTCTCAACAAGGTGCGCCGGACTGTTTACCTCGAGCTGTACGGGCTGGGCCACTCGGAGGCCGACAAAACCAAGCTCGCAAAAAAAGGCGACGCCGAGGTGCAGCAGACCGTCACTCAGTGGATCGCGGCGGTAGCCCAGATCAGCATCACCGACGGTAATGCTGCCAAGATCGCTCAGCTGACCAGGGACCTTGACGATGCCAAGAAGGGCCTGAAAGATGGTCCTGCGGCTCTAGCATTTCTGGCGGAGCTGGCTGGCCTCATGGCCACGAGTACAGCGGGCAGCACTCTGGCGCAGTGGGGAAAGGCGCTGGTCGCCGCTGTAAAGAAGCTCAAGGCCGAGCGAGGCGGCAGCACCCAGACACAGAATGTCGCCGCGGTGCTGGTCGACCTGTTTGGGAAAAAGTTCAAGGAATTGGTTGGGCTAGCGGCAGACCCCGGCAAGTACGCTGAGCTACAGCTGCGGCTGGAGAAGATTGCCAGCGACGCTGGTCGGTTTGCTGCGGCCGAAACCGAGGCTGCAACGTTGCTCAAAAAGAACGCGTCGCTGCAGGCCAAAGTCGACGGCCACAGCAAGATGGACGACAAAGAGCTGGCGGCGTACGAGACCGAGCTCCGAGCCGTGCACAAGCTTATCACCCAGCTTGATGGCAACTCGGGCGCCACGAGCATGAAAGAGGCCATCGCCGCGGTGTGGAAAGACACAAAGGGGTGCTGCAAGCTCCTCGATGGCCTGTACAAGCTGGTCGGCGGTACTGTCGTGGGTGACGCCAAGCACAAGGCAACCACTGTTACCAGGCGCATCAAAACGCTTCAGAAAGGCCTTCGTGATTTGGGCCTGGCCGTTGGCGGCGCTGGCGCTCAGTCGTCGTTGTTTGACGGTGACGGCGAGGACGAAGACGAGGGCGAAGACGACGCAATGACGGCAGCGGTTGGGGCTACCAACAAGCAGCTCAAAGGCCAGCTGGAAGCCGTCAATATGATCAGCGGTCTGTTACAGCGGTTGCTGACCGCCGGTAGCACCGACTTGAAGGACCAGGTCAAGGTCCTGACCAAGCTGGTGCAGGCCATGGAGGTCCAGCCCGAAGACACGTTGCTCAGCACCATCAGCCGACTAAAACCCGTGATCGCCTTGCTGAAGAACTCGGTGTTTGCACAGCGCGTGCAAAAGCACGTGTTTGCCTTGGCCATGACGGCCGCGCCGTCGGTGGACGGCACCAGCGTTCAGGCGGTCAAGCTCCACGAGCAGATTCACCGCATGCTCAAGCACTTTGTCGATCAGCACTCGCTCGACGTCTTCTCGGGCACCGGGGCCAGGACCGCCGAGTATATCTTGGAAAACTATGTGCCGGGCAGCGGCTCCAAGACCGACAGTGAAATACTGACACCGTGGTATTACTACCAACATAAGATACCAGAAGACCATACCGAGAGAATGCTTGATATCATGGCGCCCTGCATGACCATGTACTTTAACAACAGCGATCGCGCTAGCCACGCCCTCAAGGACGCGTTGAGCGGTAACACAGACGCCGTGGCGCTCAAGGGCGTGGCCGTGCTGGTGACCGATTTTATGCGCCGAGGATTTGGCAGTCACGACTACCTTCTTCGCCTGTGTCTCGGTCTCAAGGAATACAGTTCGTCCAACAAAAAGGACCTAACACCGCTCATGCGGGTGCTTAGCGTGTTTGACAGTCTGTGGGCCACAGACCATGCCGCTAAGGAGCTGGTGGAAAAGGGCATCGACGCAGGCATTGCGGTTGGAAAGACCCAGCGCCAGCCTGGTGAGGAACGCCACGCGCAAGACGACAAGCTGTTCCTCTCTAGCATGACCACGCTTGTGCGCGATTCCCAGGGCAGTGGCACTCAGCGCCTGCAGCGCCTGCTCTTCGTTGTGTTTCGCGGCGAAACGCTGGCGGCAAAATTGCAGATCGACGCGCCGCAGGCCAAAGTGGAAGACAACCCTGACATGGACATGGGCGGGGATAACAACGCGGACATACCCCGGGCTCTGGCGCACCTGAGCGAGCACAACGAAATGAACATGGGTCGCATGTACCACAACGCTTCGACGCGCCTGAAAGAGTGCTATGAGATAACCACGCGGATACTGACGGCCTACAACCCTGGCTTTACGATTGACGACACCATCGTCATAACATCACAATACGCCGAGGAGATAGAGCGCGCGATCATGCTGGGTAGTGTCCTGTCCATGGGCCAAGGCACCAGCCCGATCTACGGGAGCCGGGCTCTTGGGGTCTTTATGCACCAGGCCGCCAGGAACATGTCCACTAGCATGGACATGGGCGGCGAAACCAGCGCTTTGGACGACCTGGCCCAGAACCTGCACAACCTGGCCGTCTTCTTCGCGGCGATCCAGCCAGAAGGCGACGGGAGCGACGACGACTGCTTGGACCATGCCATGTCCTGCTTTGTCACGTACCCTCGCGAGACCTTTCGATTGTTGTGTCTGTGCGGTAAGCGACCTGCTGAGCGCGAAGGCATGACACCGATCAGCTGCGCTGCGGATTTTGGCGGTTTGTTTGAGCGAGTCTTTGAGGCCCGGTCCACAGACCGCGACCTGACGCTGGACTACACCACGCGATTGGTATCGCTCGGGATATCCTGCGCTGGGCACATCAACCCTCTCAGCGAGATGCAGCGACAGCTGCCTGACGTCCAGGGTGGGATGTTCAGCGTCGTGGCCGCGGCACTGCACTTTTCCCTAACCATGGGAGTGGGCGCCAACTGCATCGCGACGTTCCGGCCCTGGGACGTCCGGATGTACAGTTCGACCGATCACACCTACAGCAACATGCGCAACGAGATTCACGGCACCGCTCGGTGGCTGGTGGCTGACCCGCGCCGGTCGGCCGATCAGATCATCGAGCACTTCTGGAGCTTGCTGCGCGACTGGGCTGCCGTGGCCAAAGCCGACAATCAAAGTATCCCCGACAGTTCGTTTGTCATCGTCACCGACGAGCTGTGGATGACCCTCGACGAGACCATCTTGTGCTTTGAAGAGAGTTGGCTCAGTCGGATGATTCAAGAGTCGGCCCTTGACCGACAAGACAACGATCGCAACGTGCACCACCGCCACTCGGTCGGGGTTGCCCGGTTGCGGACGAGTGTTATCCTGTTTGACGTGTTTTGCGGTCCCCAAAAGCTGCTAACGCACGCCAACGTGTACAACGGCAATTTTACCATGTTTGCGGGCGACGAAGGGGTGGCCCGCACAACACTGTTTCGGCGCATCCTGGACAAGATCAAGTCCCAGTGCCTGTTGCGCCAGGACAGCATCGAGCGCCTGTCCAAAGTGCTGAAAAGTCACTCCCCCTTTTCGGCGCTGGTGGTGGCCGAAAGCGACTTGTACCGCAACGTGTTTGTCGACGTGGTCGAAGACGTCCTGTCGACCGCCGATTACACACGCGAGTTTATAGAGAAGCAGAGCGCCGACCTGGTGGACACGGAGATGACGATCATTCAAAACCGCATCGACGACGGGTTTGACCGCAGCGACGACGCAGGCCGGCCCATGCTGCTGGGCATTGAAGACTGGGCCAAGAAGCTGGCGGCCTTTGCCGCTGCTGGCTTTCGGTTTGCCCGGTGCATGCTGTTTTTGTATTCGCGCAACTCGCACGAGGCTGGTCGTCTGACCCTCACCAACACAGCGTCTGGCGAGCTCAAGGCCATGATCAACACGGAGATCATGTCCGCCACTCAGAGCCGAGACTCTCATCTTGCCAACGCGGACCGACTGTGTCGCAAGATGTACCACAGCACCCGCTCACTTGAGGCGATCGAGGTGTCCATGCTGAGTCGCTTAAATGCCAGCGAGTATGAGTCGCCCGAGGCCATCAACCCTGCCATTGACATGATCCGAGCGCTGGGCACATGGCGCTGCAACACCCGGACGCACGCCGTCTCCGATGGAGATCGGCAAGACGCGTTTGGGGTTCTACTAGGCAAATTCGGTTCTCCCGACACAGTCGTGGCCGACGGGATTGCCGATGGGCATGGTCAGGTGTACGCTCGTCTGCGATCTGTTCTGAGCGCCAACAAAGACAGTGTGTCGACGACCGTTGCGTCGCTGCAACTGGCTCAGAGTCTGGTAGAGCCCCTCAGCGTCTCTGGTACGGCCGACAGCATGCTCAAGATGGTGGACACCGCCATTCCCGCAGACGGTGCGCTGTCATCGGCGTCTGGTCTCTTTGCGTTGCGCGATGTACTGGCGCAGGCCAAGAAGCAGGAGCAGGACGGGTTTGCGCTTTACAGCCAGATATTCCCCCAGGCCCTGCTCGACCCTCGGCGGCAGCGGCCTCGCGTGGCGCTGGACGGGCTGCGATCCATTCTGCAGGTGTTGCTTGGCGCTATCAAGCTGGACTCGACCGGCGGGCAAGTGTACCTGGACACTCCAGAGGCCACCACCGCCTCGCTGAAACGACTGAGGTCCGTGCTCAACGGCGTGGGCATGGGGCGTCGTGTCATACAGCGCGACCTCACACCAACACGATTGCACCTGGAAGCAGTATTGCGCCGGATCCTCGAATGGCGCGGCGACAGCCCCGATGGCCTCGACGCTGCTATCAAACAGCGCGTTGATGTTATCGTCCGTGAGCTGGACGGCATGCGCACTACCCCTCAGTCTGTCCTGGCCGGGCTCATTCGCATGATACCGTGCTGGGCAATTTTCCCGCCCGACATTGTCATGCTGGGCGCAGCGCGACCCGCTGCTAGAGAGGTAGCCAGAGCCGGAGACACCGGTGCTCGCCCGATCGTGGCGGTCCCGAAAAGGGTGTCCAGACCCTACAAAGACGCGCTCAATGCCGTGCGAAAAGCGTACCGCGAAGCCCGAGAAGAACTATGGGCGCACAATGGCGTGGATTATCTGCACCCCTCTCGCAGCGGAGGTGGCTTCCAGCGACAATCGTCGAACATGTCCGATCTGTCAAGCATCCCGCTGCCCGGCAATATGCAACAGGATTACGCGGCGTCGACACTGCCAGAGTCTGGCAGTTCGTTCGACTACATCCCTAGCAGTGGCTCTATACCCGAACAGTTTAGCCGCGCACACCTTGATCAGCGATCGGCGTCCCCTGCATTGACGGTGGGCAGTGGCAGTTCTTTACTCGACGGGTTGGCACGGCTCAACGTCAAAGGGGAAGAAGACGGCGCTGATTTCGAGCAAGATCTTGACCTCAATGGCGTGATAGCCTCGCTTCTAATGATAAACGCTGTACCACTCGCCACGGCAGACACAAGGCCCTTAACAGTGCAAGTGACCGACTACGAGCCAGCGCTACCAGAAGAAGATGAAGAAGAAGAAGAAGAAGAAGAAGAAGAAGAAGAAGAAGAAGAAGAAGAGGAGGAGGAAGGGGAGGAAGAAGTGGATGACGAAGTAGAGGAAGAAGTAGAAGAAGAAGAAGAAGAAGAGGAAGAAGTCGCAGAGGAGCCAGAACCAGAGCCAGAACCGGAATTGCCCGAGATAAACCTTGAGAGTGCACTGGAGTCCGCTAGGTCGTTTGCCGACGCGCTAGAGTCTCTCATGGACGAGCTCGATCTGATGCTGCCCTATCAAACGGTGAATCGCCGGAGCACCATGCTGGCTCGGAAGAGCATGCACCACGACTCGGTCGATACTCGGTACACAAAAACGCTGGTGTTGGAAGCGTCTTCGAAAGAGTTCCATACCTGGCTGGCAGCGTCGTCGCCGCTGCGTCTACCGTCGATTCCAGCGAGCCTGGGCTCTGTCGACGTGAATGTCGTGTACACGGGCCTCGTCGTTGCACCGGTCCTTCCTGAAGACACTCGAAACACATCGCTAGAGGGAGCATTGTCTCTACCGATTGGATGGATGGCAAGTGCCTGGCGCGACCATCTCGTGTCACCAGCCGCTCCAAGGTACCTTGCGGCTCAGAACGTGTTTGGGGCTCCGTGGCGCTGCCCTCAGCTGTCAGTGCTTGTGTGGATGGCCGCGCGTCAGATCGACTGGCTCGTTCCCCAGCTCCCTACCCTCCAAACGCTCTGTGCGGTCATGCGCAAGGGCGGTGCCGACCCAGACGACCAGACTGTGCACTGGATGATCGGTGTCGCTGCTGCTCTACTGGACCTTGCGCCAGAGTCACCGTCTGTGCCCATGCAAGCGCGCAGTGCTGCGCAGTACGTCAACCTCAACTGGACGACATTGGCAGGCGACGCCGTCGACCCCCAAGACGTCCTGTGTCTTGCCGTGTACCCGGGGCACACTCGGCGCAATGTAAGCCCCGTCGTCACTGGCCGTGACCTTGTACAGCCCGTCTCTGTGCTCACCGTCGCCGGAGAATACGTGGCCAGACTGTACGCTGCGTTTGCGAGCCATGTCGATGCCGAAGACAGTCCGCCGACAGAACCCCTGCCTGTGGCTTGTCTAAAAGGTCTGTCCCACAACGGTCCCTCAAGCGACGCCCGTGCAGCTGATCTGTCAGTAGCAGAGCGTGCAGGCCGCCGCTACAACACCGCCGTGGTGTGTCTTCTAGCGCTGGACTGCCACACGCGCGGCATCGGAAAAGACGTTGGCCTCGACTTTGGGGTGTGGGTTGGGAAGCACAGCCCAGCCCAACGCGCCGTGGCGCGAGGCCAATGGATGTGCGTGCGACAGATTGTTCGGCTGACCCTGCCGCACATCGTCGACCCTGACCGGTCTGACGTGGCTGTCCTCGTTAACCCGGGTGTCGTCCACGAGCTACCCGACACAACAGGCGTCGTCTTGTTTTCGACGACCGTCTTCCGCGACTGGTGCCTCAGCACAACGCTGGCCGAGCCGCATTGGAATCACTGGAGCATGCAGCGCCTGGACCCAGACTTCTTGGCCGACCACCCTCAAGAGACCGTGCATGTTGGACAATGGAGTATGATCGTGTCGGCCGCCCAAGCGCGATTGGCGCTGGCCCTTGATGCCGCAGGACTGATAAAACCGGCTGTGTCGCAACCACCCGCTCGCCCTCGGCCGTCCGGACTGTCGGACATAGAAGCGCTGCTTCTCGCGTGTGTCGTCTGCAATGGCGACCGAGAAGCCTGGGACGCGCTGCTGGTCGATCCGTGGCGCGATATCGAGTCAGCGCTTGTACATCCCGAGCAGCTGTCGGTGTGGTACGCCAAGAGACGACCCTTGGAACTAACGGCCGTGCCGACTCACCCCAGCTTTCCGTGGCAGAGACTGTTTCGGGGTATCCCCAGTAGCTCACAGCCCCTGATATACCCCTGGGTGGCCTGGGACGCCGCCGAGAGCACCGCATGGCTTTCGCCGCTGGTGCCCCTACCGGGCCATGCGCTCCAGGTTAAGGTGTCGACGTTTAACCCCAAAGCATTGGTCTGGGCCCAGCTGCTGAGCTTGGTGACAATGAACGTCCAAGAGGCCCAGTCCCTAATAGAACTTGGCGTGACGCTGGACATGGACAATGTCAAGGGGTGGTTAGCCCACATGCCCCTAGACACTACAAGTCTGGCAGCGCTCGCTAAGAGCCGGTGGACCCTGACGACTGGCGACACTGCTACCAGCGCCGACACGCTGATGATTGTTAGCGACAATGTCGTCACCGAGCCCACGGCCCACCAACGTCTCGTGTTCAAGCGGCACTGGGACACCCTGTCGGCGATCTTGGCGTTGCCTGAGTGTCTTGAAGGCGACATTGGCTGTCGGGCACTGGTGATGGCCGCGCGATGGCCCTCTAAGACCATATCAGAGCTAGCAGCAAGGGTTCGACGTGTCGCGGCCCAGATGTACTGGCTAGGGGACACTCTCGACCCCGAAGCCACCCTTGACGATCTGGGATCTGTGGGTATCTTGCTGGCGTGCTGCTACTATCCCCGGGAGATGCAAGTGTTCCGCCCCTTTCTCCAGCAGCTAGCAGGAGGTGGCATCGGGCTGTCAGGGCTGCCCGAAGCCTTGTTTCGAGAGCTTCGCACCAAAGAGCTGTCGTTGTCCCCGCTGCTGAGTCCGATGCACCAGAAGTGGGCCAAATGGCCTCTGGCGTACGCAGCGTCTTAGTTATTCTCTATGCCTTCCCTCGAGATGGAGTACTGTCGATGCCAGAGCTGTGTTCCCGTGCACACAGCTCGCGGACCCGTGTGTGAAAAAACAGGCCTGATAACCAAGACCCGGCCCGAGGACATTATCATCCGCAATGGCGATCGGATCAACACGGTCACCGGGACAGTGGTCGAGCAAGGCCTAGGAACAGCCGAAACCGACGCCGGGTGCCTGGGACGCGAGGGGCTCAAGGCGCATGACTTTGACCACTTTAAAGGCGGTCCAGCCGCGGCCGCAACCGGCTCTGCGGCGCCCCGGGCCCGCGGACCTTACAAAAGCAAAAAAGTAGCCCGGCGGCGCGGGTACCGCAACAAGCTTCCGTTACTGGGTCGTCCATCCGACCAAACCACCGACGACCCTGCGCCCTGGCTGGGGATGACCCATCGCAACCTAGTCAGGGGCCTGGTGTACCTCCTCAAAACAGCACAGCGCGACATCGACGCTGGACAGGCATGGTCGGACCTTACCCCCCAACAGGAATCGCAGCTGACCGCGCACCTCAGCAAGAGCATCGAGAGCGCTCCCCCAGAGCTGCTGAGCTCCCCCGAGTCGTTGTGTGTGCTGGCCCACTCGACCGCTCACGCGCTACAAAACCCTGTACGCCTGGGCTACCGCCACGACATCAACTCGGCTCATTCGCTCAAAGGGTCTGCGTTTGTGTCTGATCATCTGATGCAGATGGGCTTTGGGCGTGGTCTTACAAAGCTGGCGCAAGATCATATTAACAAGTACGCTGAAACGATCTTTGGTGTCAAGCCGCCAGCGACATGACAGAAGCTGACATCGTGGCGATTGGCACGGGCTTGCTCGTGGTTGTGCTGTACATGGCAGGGGTCGTTGTGTACATAAACCGCTCTGCTTGAATTCGACATCACATAATCTGACACAGCGGCAGGCTCACGGTTGGCGAGCGCACGACCTCAACGCACACTGGCACAGGGCATTCGATAAACAGACAGCACACGTCCGCGCACCCTGCGCACGCGTCTAGGGGAACGGACACCAGCATCGGCATTTTCGCTTCGGGACACGCTGGGTCGCTAGTAGACATCGTCCAGGACCAAGGTCGCCTCGGGTATGGTGAGCTGCGTGTTGTCCACCGCGACAATCTCCGGGCCTTCCAGGTGCAAGAGGGAAATGACCGTTCGATCTGTTCCCAGACCGTAAGTGCGGGTCAGGTCCACACAGCTGCGCAGCCGCTGCTGTGAAAAGCACATGTCACTCAGTGAAAAATCGGTGGCGTTGTCCGTCAGGGTCGCTGCCACACCATACAAGTACCACAAGCTCGGGTCGAGATCGACGGCGTTTGAGACGCTGACCGTGAGACTAGCTGCGGACTTCCAGTCACACGTCAAGGGAAGATCGCCAACGTCCGCTGGGATCGACTGTAGCCACGCTCGGTTGTTGTCGCAACCGCTGTTGGCGATGCGAAGCCTCAACCCCTGCCGAACGCGGTACGCAGTGCGCATGGACGGTGGGGACGTGGTGGGTGGCCATGCGGGTATGGCCGTGTCAAACGACCGCTGCAGGGCTCTAGAAAGCCGGGGGTTGCACATGCTCGTTGACACGTTGTGCGAGCACTCGGCGGACGTGACTGTCTTCTGACCGGGCATCGCCAGGGTTTGGAGTGACAGTGACTCGCTGCACAGGGCGCGACGATTCGCCCAGAAGCGGGGCTGGTCCTGCATCGAAACGCCCCAGAACGACGTCGTCTCAATGGCCAGTCCCAGGACGACTTTGGACGGGCAGGTGCACAACAGCGTTCGGGGGTGGCACGCGGCCACCGACCAGTCTGTGCGCCAGGAGCAAGATTGACCCACTCCGTCCTGGTCACAATACAGTGCATCGCCTCGCTGTTCGATGGCCTGCTGTCGCCAATCGATGTCGTGCTCGGACCAGTAGTCACACGTAGGGGTCGCTTGATTAGGCGGCATGTACGCCCCCGAAGCCGTAAGCTGGCGGAACAGGTCACGAAGACTGGCCGTCGGTATCGAGTCGTCGGGAAAAGCAAGCCTCAAGTCCGCTTCGGCTTGGAGTATCAGGTCACCCCGGTACACGGCCGCTGGACCGATACCGTCGGGCGATCCCGGCAGGCCGTTACAGCGAGCCACCCGGCCACCTGCGACATCAGACACTGCAGGGGTGCCGACGACCGGGTCGTGATATGGCGTAGAAGCGGTCCGGCCAGCCCTGTCGGCCTGAAGGACAATCGGTTGCCAGTCTGGCGAGGTAGCTGGTCCAGGGGATGTGTTGGTGTACGAGTGGTGATGGATGGCAACCCATCCAGCTAGAATGGCAAGCCCGACGGTGTTTAACCACGCCAAAAACGGGATGTCTGTCATGCCAACCAATAAATAGATAAATAAAAAAGATGCATAGACCGAGGAAATATGCCGAATACAATTTGCAAAGGAAAAAAATAAAACGCAGTCGGCTTATACACTATGTGTCCCAGAACACCGAGCCGTTGGATGCCATGCTAGACCACTTGGACCACGACAACCGGAAGCCGTGGACGTCGGGGCGGACAATACCCTTCTTGGCAACAGTGTGCTCCGTCGAATTGGCGATCACGTACGCGCGAATAGAGACGTTGGACGTCTGTCCAAAGCGCACCACCGAGGAAATAGCCGATCGCGTCCCAATGCCATCAATCGGAATGTCCAGCATAAACACCGAGCTCACGGCTCGGAGATCACGGGCTTGGTCGGTGAAGGGTGAAAATATAACTCGCTGCGCGTCAACCAGTTCTGGGGTAGTCTCTGTGTAGCGTGTCCACAGTGCCCGTGCTGTATCGGGCGATAGCCGACCAATGGCTTCGTATGCTTCGGTCAGCAGACTCTCGTTTTCGGCCAGCACCAGTACTTTGGCACCCGCGCTAACGGAAAGCGCTTCGACAATGTCCTTGCTGGCCGCCCGCACTTTGCCAGTGCGATCGTGAGCTGCGCCATCCTTTTTGCGCTTGGCCTTCGTGTCTTGAACAGACCGCTTCACCAGCTGGACTTGCGAGCGCTCAAACCCAGCCCGACAGTGAGGGCACGCGGTGGGACCGTGCGCAAAGATGGGCTTGACTCTGGAGAGACAGTCCTGGCAGAAGACATGTCGGCAGGGCGGTGTTACTGGCACCCGCAGAGCGTCCAAGCAAATGGCACACGTTGCGCCCGCTTCCAGTTCAAGCTCGACCTCGACATCGTCAGCGATAGGCCTGCGCCGACCAGGAACAGAAAGAGGGGGCAGGCGTTCGGTCATCCGACCCGTCGCGCACAGGTGAATCAAGAGATCGCGATGCGCACTTGTCTTCTCAATGTACCGCGTGTACCCCTTCTCGGTTGACACGGATGCTACCTTTTGCTGTCGAAGGCTCAAGAGTGTCGCCAACCAAGAGTGGTCGTCATACCACTCAGCCATGGCTTGGACTGGCACCAGCTCCGCGGTCACTTCAAGCCCGGTATCGACATACCCGTTATTGCGAAACAAAAGGGCCAGGGTCCCCATCGTATACGTGTCGTTCCTGTGCGGGGCATGGTACAACCCTTTGGAAAACCGCGCGTCTTCAAAGTGGTCGACAATGGGCTGCAGAATGTCAATGGTCTGGTCGCCCATCAACACGCGCAGCTGAATGGCCACACCCCGATAGCCGTAGCGCAGTGGGCGATTGGTCACAGCCACTCTAAGTCGCGCGTCGAGGGCCCGACACGCCTTTTCGCGACCAGTCGGAACCAGCTCTTCCGAGTTGCTGAAAAACACGCGATGCCAATGGGTCGTGTGCAAAGCGCCGGCCGGGAAACTGCTGACAACATCGGCGTAGGTCACGAACACCAGGTCGTAGTCTGTGACATCGCTGGCAGGCATGCCAAGCGAGATCTCAATGTCGCCTGGCACGTCTTGGGTTGCACAGTTGACCCAGCGTGTCAGGTCAGACTTGTCGCGGCACACCACCAGCGTCACTGTCTCTGGTGACCGCTTCTCCTTGACCAGTGTAAGCAGAAGGACGCGCTTGCCGTACCCCGACGGCTGGACAACAAAAAAACCGTTCCAAACAGGGACTGGCCCAACAACGATCGCGGGCATACACCTCAGCGCGCAGATGGCCGTGTTCTTGACCCTCGTCACGGTCGCGATTGAGTGTATGCCCGACAACGCCTGTTGATCATCATCGACCGCCTCGATATCCTTGTACGTCACGCGCTGCTCCGCCGTCAGGTTGTCGGGCGTACTGGGAAAGATACGCCGACTGTCCAACGGCCGGACTTGCAGGTTGCCGTACATGTCCGCTTCTGTCAGCGGCCAGCGATACCATCGCTGGTATGACGAAAAGCAGTTGGCGCGATGGTAGGGGTCGATACCAAACCAGGGACAAGCCAGCACGGTCGCCAGCTCGTTGCAACGCTGAGTACACGAGAGCCGCTCAAACACGGACTTGAGTGCAAAGACCCGAAAGTACACCTGCACCGAGAAACGCCGCACGTCTCGCGAACGAATGTCCCGGTACTCGGGCACCAAAATGTACTCCAAGTCGCCAGTAAGCTCGTCTATGGGGCGCCCCATCTGCTGCTTCAGTCGAAGGGCCTGGACTTGCGCCGACACAATAACGGGGTGAAGCGTTGTCAGCGGCGGCGAGCCGCAAGGATCCATCAGAGACGCGTACGTAAAAGCCGGGCGATTGCCAATGTCCATAAAGCACGACTCTGCAAAGGGGCCGAAGCGCAATGGCAAGTTGCGGCCACCAAACAGTAGCGCGGCCGTTCTATCCAAGCCCAGAATGAGGTCGGGCGGCATCAACCGCTTGAGTCGCGCATCAAGCGATTGGTTGTGGACGACGGGCATGGTCCGGTCGACATCGCGCATGGCGGGTGGTATGTCGATAAGCAAGTTGACGGGTTTGCTCATCAGAACACATGCGAAGGACGTCTGTGACAGGCGATCGGCAGCGACAGGGGTGGCCATGGTTGATTGTAAATGAATTCAAATCGCTGCAGCGTTTTACTTATAGTCAAACTCTGTGTCTATTTTTAGGTCAGATCCGTTTTTAGACCAGCGCTGCATTTAGATCTATTCGTACTCCTCCTCCTCCTCCTCCTCCTCGTCCAAAACTCCGTTGCACGCGGATGCAATGAAAGCCTGTAGCGCCTCGGGCGTGATCCCGTCCGAGTTATCAACCGCAAGGCCCATCGCTGCACCGATCGTGTGCACGTAAAACGGCGCCTGCGACAGACGGACGCTCGCCTTTTTATGACTGCGAGGGTCGTGTGTGTCAAAGCACGAGTGAGTACACTCGTAGCCGTTTGTAAAGTAGCCAAGAAACGCCTTGACAACCAGGTTCTCGACGTACGGGTGGGGAACGTAGTGGTACGCCGGCGACCCGGCCGGAAACCACTCTGGCTCTGTTGTGCTGGCAAATAGCGAAAACGCCCCCCACGTCTCGATCACAGCAGCAATCTGCGACGTCACCATGTAGTCGGCAAGCCGGAGATCGGCCGGGTTGGGCCGTCCCGGCCGACCAGGCATCGGTCCAGTCGACCGAGCGCGGTCCATGGGCTTTCCGAGCACGGCAATCAGCACGCCGATCGAGTAGATGTGGCACAACGGACTGCTCGTGCCAGCGACACTGGGATCAATGTTCGTGTCGATCATGCATCCAATTGCCAGATCAACAGCTTCGCTGGCATACGCCTCGTCGTCCACCGATATAACCTTCACCAGACTCCGATCGGTTGGGCGGGGCACGTTGATAGCGTAGAGCAGAGCCCGGCGCTCAGACCGATTACTCTCGTGTCGCTCCATGGAGTAGTTCTCGCGCGTTGTGTCGACCCGGTACGTCAGCACCGGGTACTCTTCCCAGGGTGACACGGATGCCCCGAGCTTAGTCTGCTTGGTGATGCGCATCGCGGCCGGGTTCACAGCCTGCCGGCTGCCAGACGCCCGAAACGACGCTGGGCCCAAGAACGTGTTCATGGGCCCGTTCAGTATGGGGTTGGCCATGTTCAGGGGCGCCGGGCCGGCATCCCCCATCATAAGCCCGGCAAAGCCCTGTGGGGTGGGCACTTGGCTGCTGCTGTACATGCCGGCCGACGCCATCCGCTGGGCGAATTGTTGCGCCTCGCCCGTAGGCGACATGAGGTGAAAAGGCGACGTCATGGCGGAAAATGACAACCTTTGAACCGGTGGCAACAGCGACTCTTTATAGCGAATCAGGCCTGAATTGCCCCCTCACACAAATGCCTCAGAGCCAGCGTACGACCGCGCATCATCGTCATCGCCACGAGAGTCGTCGACTTCGTCGCGGTGACCCCCGTAAAGCGACTTGCCCCAGTCATGCTGTAGCCAGACCATGCGCATCCCCGCGCCAGGGTTGCCGATGGTCCGCCGAAACACCATGCCCAAGTCAGCCTCGCGCGCGTTGTCGCCACTTCCGAACCTGGCCGTGGCCTGGGCACACATAGTGTCGGCAACATGACCCAAGTACAATTCGCGTACCGGGGCCAAACCGGCCACCTGGACAATAGCAATAGCAATGTGGATCTCGGGCGCGTCCAGGATCGCCTCTAGGCCTATCAACACACCCAACATGCACACAGCGCCCGTCAAGGGCCGGCGCATGGTTGGCCCGATCCGCGCGGCAGTAAGGTGAGGATCAGAAAAGTAGTAGCCCTGCCCATGTACTGTGTCGGCTGGCGCCGGCATGGTCAGCGTAGCCCAGTGCACGTGGTACACTGGCCGGTGTTGGTCCAAATCCTGCTCTATAGCGATAGGACTGCCAATAGCCCAGGGCTGGACCATGCGATGATCGGGATCGAGGTAAACCATGACCTTGGCGTAGTTACGTTCGATGCGTCGGGTGTACGGAGCCTGAGCGTTGTTGTCTAGTCGGTCGGTGATGCGCTCGGACAGCGCTATGCCCGAGGCCCGACACCCTTGAGCAGCGCTGAGCGAAAAGTAGGTATCGGCCATAGCGCGCCAACACTGTCGCTCAAGGTTGCCGCGTCGTCAATCAGCGACGCGAAAAAGCCCGCAAACGCTTTATCCCATTCGTCCGACCAAACCTCGTGCTGGTCGGTGCGGTACAGGTCGATGCGAGCGCGATGCACGGCGACCCAGTTGCGAAGTGCGGTCTTGAGCGTTTCGATCGACAGCTCGTCGCCAGTAGCCACAATCCAGGGCGGTAAAATGGCCCCTAGAGCCTTGTCGTCGGACGCGTCGGAAGGGACGTGAAAGTACTTTTCGCTCCGATACACGTTGCCCCACTGGAGCCGGCAGGCCGAAAAGTCCCAGACAAACAACCGCAAGCCGTCCACCACCAGATGGTAGAGCTCGACCAGGGCCTTGAGGGTTGGCGAGCCGATCCGACGGTCGGTCTCAACAAGGCCGCGGGTGAGCGGTACCCGGTAGATCATGGCGATGGTAATCTCATCGCCGTCGTGACTGTCCCACACGTCCGTGTAGACCGCAATGGGCAGCGTCTGCTCCCAGTCGTGGCGCTTGCGCTTGATGTACTGTTCAGCGCCAAGGGCGTTCTGGACCAACCTCTTGCGCAGGTGCCAGGATCGGATGTGACAGGGTGTAAACCCCACAAAAGCCCGCAGGCGATAGTCTCGGCCCTCGGTAAAACCGTAGGCGCTCCACACGTCTTCGTTCCGGCGAGCAATCTTGGGCGGAGGCAACGCAGCCTGGTGCCGGACCAAGTGGTTCAGGGTCGGTGACGTGGTGGCCTGACCCTTGTCTTGGACGACAATGCGAAAATCAGAGCCGACGACAGGCGGCATCGTCGTTGTAAGTGCGGAATGTAAAATGAACCTTTTCTTTTCATTCTCGCTTAACTTGGCCCTGCCAAATCAATATGAATCTAATTATAGAACGGCTGTGGGGACTGAGCGTGTTGGCTGTCATTGTCAGCAGCGCCTCACCCTGCGGAAGATTTCCAGTTGACGCCCGCAACCGCCGGGGCGCTGGGGTGACGCAGCATCACATTCGAATCACAGACGAGCGACGGCTGATCATCCGCATGACATCGGTCGCCGACAGCGTGGCGGCGGCGAGAGACTTCTTGCTGGCCCCTCACCCGTCCGAGTACGTCAGCCTGACGGCCACGAGCGGGTGTATCGACAGTGCCCCGCCGTGCCTGATATTGCTGGAGAGCACCAACTTTCGAGTCGACACGCCAGCGACCAACGAGAGCGTCTACGTCGGGCTGCGGCCCGACTCGGACATCTGGAAGTCGATGGCGCGCGTCGAAATTAGCCTGCCCAACATGCGCATGACACTGGTCCAGACGCCGTACCCCGACGCCTGCTACTCGGCTGTTCGAACCGCCAACGACTTGGCCTGGCAAATCCGGACGCCGAGCACTGACGCGCAAGCGCTTTCGACCTACGACGTGCTGGTGCTGAATCGGACGCACTACGCGGTACCGAGCACCGCCGACACCCGCTTTAACAACCGACCGGTGCCGTTTGCGTTTGCCATGGGCTGCAGCTTCTCGGGGTTTCTGATGGCACTCATTGGCGACGGCATGTTCACTCCTGGCCGGCCGTGGCGGCCCTGGCTCAACACAATTCTCATCACAGTGTTTCCTCTGGTCCTGCTCAACGGGCTCAACCTGTACCACTCGGGGCTTTTGGACAACGCAGAGACGTGGTTCTACGTTGTCAGCTCGGACTATTGGTACACGTTTGGGCTGTACTTCTGGACCGTGCTGCCGTTTAGCTGGCTCGCCGCGCTGGCCATTGTCGTGGTCTCGAGCTGGCAGCACAAAAGCGCGGTTCTGGCGCTGCTCATTCACAGCCAGCTGTGCATCACGCTCCTGGGCTGCCTGACGGACATGCGGAGCCAGGCCATGCTCGTGTACACGGTGGTTATGATTCTGCCACTGTTTCAGTACTACGCCGGCTGGCGGCATTCCATGTGGAACGCTGATGCATGCAGTACCCCTGTGGTCGTGCAGCTGGCCTTGGCACTCGTGGCCCTTAGCTTTGAAATGACGTTTGGACTATCGGTTGTGTTTTGTGTGCTCGAGTCGCTGCTCAGGGTACCGACTGCCATGGCAGAGACTCTGGCGTACATGAGTGTGATTGCGATCGTGAGCATGGAGTTGACTGTGCTTGGGTGGACCCTACTGACCGTGGCACGCTCCAAGTAGAATTTTAACCTCTGTTTATCAAACGCCGGCCTGCCGTGTATGGCGGTGCTGGAGCGCTCGCCGTCGCCGTCGCTGTCGCAGCAGCAGAGTCTGCTGCTGCGTTGGTGGTGCCCGGCAGCGACTTGCTAAACGTCGCGTCGACAGCTTGGATCAACTCGAAGGATCGCAGTCGGTAGGCCGACATGCTTGACATGACCGAGCTGACCATGGCAAAGTACAGTATCTTTTGGATCACGGCAAACACCACAAAGGCCACTGCCCCGCCCCGAGTCTGCGACGGACACGGGCTGGTCCGAGCTGGAGCCTGCACGCAGCTCAGCATACGAAAGCTTGGGTCCGTGTCGTAAGGACAGTACTGCCCTTGCCGCTGGGGGTCGCGGATGCAGTCCCCGGAATGGATGGCCAGCAGGTACAGCAGAATGCCGATGCTCAGGATGCCCACCACAAGCTGCGATATCCAAGCCTGAAAGGCAGCCGAGCTGAGCCAGTTGGCTGGGTTGTAGATGGCTAGGGCGCAGCGGGTGTGCCAGATGCTAAACAGCGCAAACCACAGGCAAAACAGCACGTCGTTGTTGAGCGGGTTGTGGCCCAGGAGCCACGTCCAGTAGCCCGCCATGGCCACAAACGCGACTGTCAGAAGATTGAGGTGCCATACACTGGCGTGCCCGTAACCGTGGCCCACAACTTCCCACCACAGCTCTCGAAAGCGCACGGCTTCTGCGCGAAACAGCTGTTTTGCGTCGGTCTCCAAGACCCGAGTCTCGGCATGCAACTTGGCGTCCATGACACTGATTAATCTGACAACAGAACTCCTAATTAATCAAGTTGGCGAGACAGTACGCCGCGTTCATTTTACATACCAATCGGGCGACTACGGCAGAGGCGAGCTGGCGACGCGGATCGAGTTGACTTCTCGAACAAAAAAGAAATGGCGACTGATCCAACCCGTTTACAGGTGGCTTCGATATCGGCCATCTCCGCCTACACGCGCGAGTGGGTTATGGGCGAATACTCGACCGCTCGTCAGATGGCCATGGCCCTCGCCGTGCCAAAACCTCCGTCCACCGCCGACCGTTCCATGTACTACTCGACCGAACGCGCTCGAGAACGGGCCGACGCGTACATGCGAGAATGGACATGGGCAAAACCGATCTGCAACCCAATCGATGTCGTGATTAGCGGAGAGATACCCCAGTGCATGGGGCTAGACGACATCACGTTTGAGGACATCGACCTCGAGGAAGTGATGGCGCAGCTCTCCCCGCTGCCGTCGGAATCAGGCGTCGACCCCGTCATCGTCGGTATAGTGAGCAGCCAACCGTTTCAGAAAAATGGACGTCTGCACTACAAACCGTTGACAATGACCCTGCTAGAAATAGCCCCCGACGGCACGTGGGTTGCCCAGAACATTGCGACACACCTGTCGCACACAGCAGAGTACTTTGGACCCGGTACTGCTTACACCCAGGCGGAAATGCAGACACGGATTATCCAGAAGGCGCTCCACACAGACATCCCCGTGTATCTCGGGGATCACCGGCAGCGAGCCCCCCTCGACATCGCCAAAAGCCTCTGCGAGGCTCTCTCCGGAACGTGCCACTACCCGTTCGTCCCGGTTCTTGACGGCGTGTATGATGTCAGAGTGTCTGGCATCCGCGGGGATACAAACACCGACGCTGGACTGGCAGTCAACGACACTCTCGCGCACCTGTTTGGAGTCGAAGCGAAGGCTGGCCGACCGCTTCGATTCGGTCAAGCCACTTCGCCGGCCAAGGCGTTGTTGCTGCAAGCGCTATCCGACGCAAACGTGGTCCAGCATTGTGACGGAAAGTGGCGCAAAATACACCAAGCGACCTGCACAATGAGCGACGCGCGATACCACGAACTTACCCGCCGCGCCATGCTCCTCAACCAGAAGACGTTTCTGTCGACGCTTCAGCAGGGGCTTGCAACCCCCTTGTCGCAAATGGCAACGGTGCACTCGGTGAGCATCGGGGGGAAGGTGATCGCATCAGCGCTCATGACCATCAGCGGCAAGCACGGTAAGCTCGTGCTCGGCATGGGCTTTCACGCGACCGTCAATGCGCTTCTGGAGGACGAAACGATCACCCCCGAGTTTGTACAGGCCTGCAGGGTCGCTATCGCGGTCTTACTGGAGCACATTGCCATCGTCGAGACCGAGGAGTACAGAATCTTGAGCGGAAAGAACAGAGGCGCGGCCCCCGCGTTTCTGGGGATGGTATGCGGGCTCCCCGGGACGGTCAAGCAGTCTTTGGTCGACCAGCCCCGATGTTGGAACACGACCATTCGATACCACAAAGACCATATGAAGGCACTCGACACAGTCACCGTCACCAAGGCTGGGCCATGCAAAGGCGTGGGGACAGTCGTACTGCGCTCGACAAAGCCCATGCCCAAGCCGGGTCAGCCCGTAGCAAAGCGCGCTCACCAACAAGATAAAATTTAGAACACTGTCCATTTGTCTGAAGCCCTCCCCCCTCACATCATGCACACCACTGCCGTTATCCTGAGGTACAAAGGCGGCTACGACGTGCCATCAACACAGCCTGGTAACAAGGCATGGGCAAGCGTCACCAAACAGCCCGTCACCATCGACATTCAGCAAGTGGAATCGCTCCCAACGATGTGGGAATGGATGGCGTGGGCCTGTGGGCAGATGATCGCCGAACCCAAGGCACTCTTACCCGAGGTCATTGTCGGTATCGACGCCGTGCGACAAGCCCGCATTGCAAAGTTCACGTTGCACGCGGTGCTGCTTCCGTCCAACACGATTGCCATCTTGGCGACCCAGCTCGACCGCAAGCCGATACCCGACAATGTGTACGTCGCTTTCAAGGACGGCGAGCCGTTTGTGGCCCTGCTGCTACTGCAAGGCCGACTGCTGCCCAAAACACTGTCTATGGAGACTTACATGGCTTGCCCGGCCAACGTGTACAGCGATCTGTTTAAGATTGAACGTGTCGACGTCAGTCCCACCGAGAAGTACAACGCGTTTGGCCAAGCCACAGACCTCGAAACGCTCCGGCTCACAGTCGACCTGGAGCAAGAGCAGGCTATTTGGTCCAGATGCCTGGCGGCCCACAGCTGCACTCTGCGCACCCTGCGTGCCACGGGCGCCAACACACATCCCGAGTACCCGCACCTGTTCCTGGTCTCGGAAACGCTGTTGCAGCCATACGCACCCAAGCAAGCCAAGCGAAAGGCCGACCGACGATCGGGTCAGCACACGGAGCTTAAAGAGTGGATAGACAGCGCCCCTTTGCCGCCATTGGCGACTCAGCGATTGCGAGAAGGACTGTTTGGTACCCGACCAAGTAAATTGTCGGAGGCGAACATCAACGCGCTTCTACAGACAGACCAAGCGTGGGATACCCTCTGTCAACTGCGGCTAGGAACCGTGGCTCACGGCCAAGACAAGCGCAGCCCCAAAATCAAAAAGCACAGCCCCACTGCCAAGCCCAGCTCGACCCAAGACGCCCACGCCGGCGCCGATCTGTAGCCAATGAGGCGTTCTAAGCCGGCCAACACAGCGGTCAGCCCGAGTGGTAGGGTTTGGCCAACCGTTGACGTGCAGAGAAGAGCCACGTTTGCTAGCAAACACCGGGAAAGTCGCAGGACGAGTTCGGTCGACGACGTTAGGTTGTCCTGGTGGTCGTGGGGAATCAAATACGACGACATGGTACTGAGTATCAGCAGCAGTTCCCAGTACACCACCCACGTCTCGACAAACGCTTTTGACATAAACACGTTGGCCGGCTGGCGGTCGACGTATTGCAGCGCGCCAATCATCAAGAACCATAAGGGCATTGCCCAGAACAGCCCAATCTGCATATTGACCGTCCACGACACAGCGCCGATAAACACTGTGATGAAGATCACCGCCGCGACATGGTGCCAGCGAAGGTCCGGAATGCCCATGCCTTTCTTGCTGTTGCTGCTGACCGGGGCCTCCATGGTCACGGGCTACGATGGAAATTGGCGGACAGACGTGCTGAGCGAGCCGTTCCTGCTGCTGAACGAGTCGGCGATAACCCTGTTGGTGGACCCAAGTACCAGAGCGGTTGCCCTGTGGGTGTGTATGCCAGAGCAAGTGCACACCGAGCGATGCAGCGGCTTTGACGATGCGCCGAGAATGCCCAAAGGCAGCATGACGAAATGCATCTACATTACACAGGCCTGCGAATGTATCCGATGGTTTGTCGACAGCGTCACCAGCAATCGCGCAGGCTGGACTGTCAGCGACCAAGAGGGCGGGTGCGCCAGGCTCGAGTACCAAGGGTCGCTGCCCATGGGCCAGGCGGGACCCGTTGCTGAGCTCCACTCGATTCGACTGCGATGGACAATGGACACGGCCGGCATGGTGCCGTCCAACACGGCCGTTCAATGGGCGTTTGACCACCCAACGACGGGCGACGACATGCTAGACCTGGCCTGCGCGTATTCAGCGAGACTGACCGGCGCCCTGCAGCGCACAGTGACGGCCTGGGGCTGTGAATACACGTTGCTGTTTGGACTGAGAATATACGTCCGCAAGACCTGAGTAAATTCATTCGACATACGCTACTAGCACAGTCTCGTAGTGCCACACCAAGCGCTGGGGCAGCGGCGCGTGCCGACGAACATTCACGCAGAGATGGCCGGTGTCGGTGTTCCATTCTAGGTCGACAATGCAAGTGGCTGATACACTCAGTGTTTCGAGGGCGTGCGTATCGCGCAGCCTTCGCAGGGATTGCAGGCTTAGCAAGGGCCACACGGTCGCGACGGTCATTGTCCCGTCAAAGCGCAGCACGGGACCGGTCAGGCTTGTCGTCAGCTTGGTGCAGCGCGATAGCCCTAGCAAGTCCAAGAGTGCGACGCGTCGTACCAGGCGATCGCCCAGCCGCCAGCACACTCGCTCAGACGACTTCAGGTCCAGCGCAACAGCACTGCCAGCCCAGACAAGGCACGGCCAAACAAGAGACACGCGTGGTTGATGGCTAGCGCGGCTGTATATACCCCGCGCCTTGACAGGGACATGGCGCTGTGCAACGTCTTCCAGGCCCAAGGACCGCCTTTGATAGTCATCAACGCTGTGATGATCGCCCAGAACAAGGCGATCTGAACCCAAGTCGTAAGTGTCGCCAAAAACTTCAACGGTATCGGTGTCCCACGTCAGCTGGATTCCAGAATGCATCACGTCAGCCTTCTGGAGATACCAATGCACATCTTGAGCTGCGTTGAATCTGTGCTCGGGCACGAGAGCGTCCACGGCCTTTTCCAGACAGGCCAGCGACACCGAGCAATGCGACCACGCACACTCTGCCGCGGACCGGGCGTCAAACACCGCGACGCGATTGACGATCAGGGCTGGTTCATTGCACGGCCCAATTTCACGCAGCTCAAACGACAACCGAGAATCGAGCACGTACTCCAACCAAGCAGAAGCACGAGCAGCAACGTCGCTGGGCAAGACGCTGATGGTCAATGTTCTACCGACAACCGAGACTTCCCGAGCCAAGGACAACACGGACCACAAGGGACCCACAGTATCCCAGAAGACATGCAGGTAGGACCGCAGACCGATTGTCCAGGGCAGACTGGTCACACTCCACGGCAGGCAAAGATCGTCTGACACCACAGAGTAGCCGGTAGGCGTGGCTTCGACACGGGGACTATCGACGGCAAGTGCCGCCTGGAGATCCAGGCGCCGAACCTGCTGGGCTATGTCGGTGCCGACGGGTAAAATCGGTGTCATACTGGCGCTAGCAACACAGCTGTTGGTGGCCAGAACGGCTGGGTGGACAGGAGACGTGTCGGCCAGGGGCCCGGTCGTCTTAAACACCGACCAGTCTTGGCCCACAATCAAGTGCTGGTCCGGTAGATTATCGTGAGAGACAACAACGGTTGCTGGATCGTCTATAAAGCTGGATCGTTGCGATCCCGAGACAACTCGCACTGTCGCGTACGCAACGCCAAGCGTGTCCACCAAGAGCGCTGCTTCTACCGGCATCGTAGCACCACGCTGTCCAGCCATTGGATGAAACGCCGTCTTGTCAGTCAAGCCCGCTTTAACGCACGCCGCGATGACCGCCATGGCCAACGGGCTGTTCGAAAGCGGAACCTTTGTCGTGTGCGCCACGGCGCTGGGACTCGCCATTGTGTATCGCCACAGCGCAGTAATAAATGCCCATGCTAGTATTATGCTTGCAAATTGGCTGGCGGCCTGGGCATTCCTGCTCTGGTACCCGGCTGACGTTTTTCTCATCTGTGCCACGTCCCTGGTCTTGGTACTCGACGCTAGCCTGCAGGGTGTGCTGTACACTCAGTCGACAGACCCAGTCGCGTTCTACGGACCACTCGCTCAGCTGCTGGCATGGCTGGCACTATGCGTGGTACAACTCACTCGAATGGACATCAACGACTCCGACCCTGCCAGCATCGGGGCGGGTCTGGTTCTAACACTGGTGCTGCGGACAGCGATCACGCTGTCACTGCTGAAGCCAAAGCTCGGCTCAAGTACATAGGCGTGGGGGTCATGAGCACAGCCGTTGTGTGGATGGTCGTGTTTCCGCACAATGGCTACGACATGGACACCCGAGAGCAACTGACGCGCATGGTGATTATCCTCGCGCTGGTCAACCAGACCATCAGCTACAACTACGGCTCGGACAATGTTCAGGCATGGGCGGCCTACGCCGTTTGGTTCATGGACAAAGTGGTAAAGGTATTGTTCCTTGTTGTGGCCCGCGCATTATTGGCCGACCTCAGCATTAGCGTGGACACCATCCTGGAGACCCACAGCAACATTGCTCTGCTCATGTCCCTCAGCGGTCTCTTTGCGTACGACATTCTGGCGGGCTCGGCATGAGTATCTGCTTACCACCCGACGCGTCGCTGGCCGAGCTAACGTACGAAACAACCGATTTGGTATTTGCTCTGTCGCTCTTGGCCGCTTTGCTGGTTATGGTCATCTTTAAGGATGGCATCAGCAACCTGGATCGCCGACTGGGGGCCCTTGACGGCTCTTATCCCGACAGCCCTCCTAAGTATAGTCTTCGGGGCACTGTTTGAGGTCACGCTGCCAGTGTGGGCCTTTCTCTGGACGTTTATCATCGTGGGCATCCGAGTGGCTCGCCTTCAGGGCTGGTCACGGCCTACCAAGCGGTCCAAGTACGCAGTCAACACGACCATCGGGGTTGCCGTGGCAGTTCTGCTAGGGCTGATGATCAGCCAGAGCTCGAGAGACTGCGCCGATCACATATCGTATTAGGCCTGCTTGTTTTTTCCAATGCCATTTCAATTCAGCCCTAACCCAGCCCTTTTTTTTTGCCTTGGACAAGCAAAACAGCAAGGCATGCACCAGACCTACACGCACCTCTTATTTCTTCTAGCCCTTCTAGGCCAAGCGCGGGCTGACTGCCCTCCCTGCGCTACCCTGAACCGCGATGCCGTCGGGGACTGCGTGTGCGGGGATTGTCTGAACGGTTTCCACGCACTCATTATAGGCGGAGCGCCCAGCCGGCAATGCCTTGCCGAGGCCCACTGCCCTGCCCACACGTACCTCGACCGAACGTCGCTCGAGTGTACAGCCTGCCCCGTGTCGTTTACCGCCGCAGCCTGTCAGTCGTGCCAGCTACCCAGCCAACTGTGCGTTAGCTGCAATACCGCCGACAAGTACAACGCGACCTGCGTGCCCCGCCAAGCACCGTCAGACAACACAACCGTGCAGATGGCCCCGGTCGACGCGTACGCGGACTTGGCAGACACATCGACGCACACCCGCGCCGAGATCGGCAACCTCACGGCCATACCCTCTGTCAGTAACTGGGTTGCGGTTCTGCAGACGTACCTGTACCACCCTTCGGGAATTGTGCCGGACGTACACGGACGAGTCCTCGACAGCGATGGCTACGTGGTCGATCAAGCTCGACAGACGTGGGTGCACGAGTGCGTTGGCGCCTTCTACGTTCCGCTGTTTTATCAATTCTCAAGCAACACGACCTGCGACGTGTTTGAATGTCCGCCCGGTACCTTTGACCACGATGTTTCAGCGGCCACGCCCTGTCGACGCTTGCTATGAGGCCACGCTGGCCAAGAACGTGTTGCGGCCCTGGCAGACAATCTGCCAGTTGGCCGAGCCGCACATGATCGGTTGAGTCTCGACGGCCACGGTCTGCACCGAGCCGTCTTGCGAGGCCGTTAATTCAAGAAAGATAGTCCCGGTCGCCGTGTTGCACACCCCCATTCGCCTAGACACGCTTACACGCAGCGCCACGTCGTCGGAAAAAGCCTGGCTCACGTTGAGGGCTGCACTGGCGTCAATGTCGCCGAGGGCGTCGTAAAATCGGCTGTCGGACGGAATCGGAACATCGGGCTCAAAGTTCTCGAGCACCAGGGCATCGGCCAGGTTTCGAAAGCTGGTGCACGTACTGTCGGCGCTCCACTGCCGGATCGTCACCGTCAGATGGCCAGGGTCGTCCCATACCGTGGCGTCGCTACTGGGATGAGCCCGGTTGGCGTCCAGGACATTGGTCGTGACCACCAGGCCACCGACAATGGCCGTCGCGTCGGGGTTGGCCAACACCGAGCTCCAGTCCACGTCGTTGATAAGGATAGGGCCTGCGTCAGACAAAAACATCGACTGACTGCCTCGTACAATCGCCAGCCCCGTGTAGGCTGGGTTGAGCGTGTGGTACGCCCGACCGACATACGTGTCGGCGTCGACATGGGCCTGCGTCAAAATTTGGAGCTTGTTGACCACCACGTCGCTGCGATGGCCGGCCAGCAGGATAGGCGTCGAAAACGGGTTTTGCGGTATGTACGTATGCTCGATCCACTCGAGGTACCGAGAGTCTGGAATGCCGTTGCCGATGACAAAGCCAATGTCTGGGTCGTAGCGTACCAGCACCTCGTCTGTTCGCATGTTCTCCAGGACGACGCCCGACAGCGGATCGTACCGGAGGCTCAGCATGTACTGCGAGCCATTGCTTGTCTTGAGCTGGAGCTGGATCGGGTGCACCCCAATGACGATCTTGCTGCCACGGTACTTGTGCGGCAGGTACAGATTGTTGACATCAAGCCACGATTCGCTGGGCGCAATGCGGTTTACCTCGGGAGCCAGAACAATCGTGTTGCCGTCTCGCTCGTACCAATCGACCTGGGCCAAATGCCAGGTCACCAGCCCGGTGACAAAGCTAGTACCAACAACCGCCAGCAGAAGCTTGATTGCTTCAGCGTAACCCGCGCTAATCATCTTAGCGATAAGCTTTTATGTCTGGATTCACCAGGCTTTAAAAAAAGACGGCGTCCCTTTTATACCCGCTGAGGGCCAGGGGAAGGCCGCTGCCGGTCGAAAAATGACCTCTAACACCAACGAGCGACTCAGCCGAACAGGCCCTGTCGTCAAAATAGAGACTGAGTGTCGGTCTCCAGAGATTCGCTCGCGAACGGATTTATCAGCAATTTTTCGTTCAGCCGGAAATTAGGACAGCCCACAGTTAGACGGTCGATGGTCAACTTGTGGGCTGTCCTAATTTCCCGACTTTGGCATTCTGTGGTTTTGCATTTCTACATTTCGCAGCACATTGCGCAATACAGCCCCTTTTTCGAAATATTGCGCAATGTTATAATTTTTCAAAAAATGCCAAATCCGCAGAATGCCAAAATCACCAAATTAGGACAGCCCACAATTAGACGGTCGATGGTCAACTTGTGGGCTGTCCTAATTTGGTGATTTTGCCAATCTCAGATTTGGTTGCATTTTTTTGACGATTTTATAACATTGCACAATTCATCACGAAAGGAGAGAAAAAAGGAAATTGCATCGCAGACAGCGAATGGTAGTCATTTTCAACGACCGCCAATGGCAGTCCCACTGGGGCGAGACCTGCAGCTAGCCCCCGGAAAGAGTGCTCACGGCACTCTGCCTCGCTACAGGCGCATTGCGATAGGCGTCGTCGTACCGCCACGGTTCAAGAACGATGTTGAACGACTGGCCGATATTGTCCTGGGGGCCCTGCCAGCCGAGTTTGATCCCGACGACCATCGCCATCTTGCTATACCGACGCTGGTCGACGATCAAGTGCTGGTGGTAGCCATGCATTCCATGTGGCGGGTCGGCGATGGCTTTTCGCCTTCGTGGGACATCAGCGTCACCGCTCTGGCCCATCGCCTGCAAGTCGCGGATGAATCGTGGGGTCGATGGGACCCGGCCAAAGTCCCGAGCACGTGCTTGCGGCCCGGCTGCCCTCCCTTGGGGCTATTGGCACACGGAACATACACGTTTGCCTCCGATGGCTGCATGTTCACTCGGCTTCAGGTGGTGCCTGGCTTTCGACTTGACCTGGACAAGGACGAGCTCAGGGACGCCGATGTCAAGCACAGTCTACTGTATCTACCCGTGACAGACAAGACTGTGTCGATGAACGGAGTGCACGACACCCTGTGGGTTGACCGTCGCGACGCCTTGGACGCTCTGCAGACCCACGGCTCGCGCTACGAAAGACCCCTCCCGTTTGGCCAGCACCGCCACCTTCGCAACGTGGACGACTGGTCAGCCGTGTTTAAGCGATGGCACATGGCCCGCAAGTCACGTATTCCACGGGTCACGGGCGCCGTGCTTGAAGACTTTGTTGTGTTTTTTGATCTCTACATCGGTACTGCCCCTGTGAACATGCCGCTGTGGCTTGACGTGCTTTGTCGAAGGTTTCCAATTGATACCTGATACAGCACAGCACAGCACAACACAGCACAACACAATCTATTCTAGGGCCAAGGTCTTGCTCCGTTTGGCCGACTTTTCGCCGATAGACCGCGTGTACTCGTCGGTCGTCATGCCCAGCTCTTGCAACACGTCTTGCATCTGCTCGCTCTCAAACACCGCGTCCATGGTGCCTGTAGACGAGCCGTCTTTGGACACGTACTTGGTCGTGACAACATGCCCTGGAACACCGACCACCACCAGCGAGCTGAAGTCGAAACGTAGACTTGGGGTGTACTCTTCTTCCAGCACTTTGATGGGCCAGCGCGCGTGGGGCAGCTGAACCTCCACGATACCGTACACAGTGGCCGAATCGCAAATGTCAAGCCAATCGTCGTTCTCGACTGGCTTGTTTGCGGGCTGCAGGTACGTCAGCGATCGGCGACGGTTGAACCAAAGCTTGAGGTAGTGCAGGCTGGGGTCGGCTCGTATCTTGGCCGCCAAATAATCATCGCCATCCTTCTCCAGCTCGGCAATGACCTCCAGGCGATGAGTCTCGTTCTTCTCCATGGTCTCGGCATCAATGGGCGCTGTGGTGGGGATTTTTCCGTAGAGAACCTTACGGGTCAAGACAATGTGACCGCCATTGCCTTTGTCGTTGATACGACCAAACGGAGGCTGCACGATGGCCGTTTTTCCCGACTTGAACGCCTTGGCTTCAACAACCCGTTCCGACACCGAAGGGTCAACCTCCTGGTACAGGTCCTTGTAGAGGTTCATACTGGCGTGGGTCATGATGCCGTTGTCAGACTCGCCGTCAGCGTCGTCACCGCCGTAGCAGACCGCCAGCTTGTAGCTGACCCCCTTGGCGATGGCCGTAAGGTGATCGGGATTGATATTCTTGACCCACGCTGGCGGCTTCTCGCTGGCAAGAAGCCGCAGCACCTCCTCCGCGTGCAGGATCCCGCAGCTCACAGGAAGATCGCTGTAGCGGGAGTCGATCGACACAAAGGCCTTGTACCGTGTCTGTGGAACACCGTTATCGTCCACCAACGTCTCGCCGGTGGTCTTGTCTTGCATGTGAACGACAAACTGCCGCTCGTCCTTCTTGACGCCCGAGCCCGCGGCCGGTATCTCGACCAGCTTCAAGTCGACGTTGCCAATCCAGTTGGGAGACGCCTGCACCACGTTCATGGCCGACGCCATCATCACCTTGTCCAGGCCGCTCATGCTCTCGCCGTTGTAGTGCTCGTCGATCACGGCCAGCTGGCCTTTGCCTGTTTGTCGTTTCGCCAGAGCCATGCTGCTTTGTGGGTTTGGTAAATGAACCGAACGAAGGGATTGTAAATGCTATTCTAGAATCTCAGGGTACAATTGGATTCAGTCTAGAAACACAAATCGATCGACATCTATATTTAGATCCCGCCATCGTCCGACCCGTCGTCGTCCAGGTCCCAGTGGTCGTCCAGGTCCATGGCTTTGGCAGGCTTCTTGTCGTCCGACTCTGGCTCGGAGTTTTCAGAGACAGAGATGGTCTTGGACTTTTTGGCCGCTGGAGCTTCCTCAGTGTCAGAGTCGTCCTCGTCATCTCTGTCCTCGGCCTTGACCTTCTCGTCCGCTTGGCCCTCCTCGCCTTTGTTGCCGCCGTCTTTGAGGGCCTGAGCCTGAGCCTTGGCCTTGGCCTTGGCCCGAGGCGGAGCTGGGCGGCGCTTCAGAGCCGGTTTGGTACCGGCGGCCAGTCCAATGACGGCGCTATCGACGTCGGCCGGGGCTGCAGCTGGTTTTTCGGCCGCTGGCTTTTTGACCTTCTTGGGCTTGCTCGCGTTGGACTTGCGACGCTCAGCCTCGTCATTCGCGTACTGTTTCGCAATCTCCTTGACGGCGTACAGTGATTCGATGGACACGGCGCTCTGCCTTGGAGCAGGAGGGGCGTTCACCAGGCCGTAAAACTCGATACCCCCACGCGCGCCGTTTTCGGCCATTGTCATCGGTCCAAACCCACCCGTGTTGCGCAAGACGCTGATAACATGCTCTCGGCGGTTGGTCACGTTGGGAATCAGATGCATCAGCCCTTGCAGGGCCGAGAGGGTGCAGTGCTGGTCGGGCGGCATCTGCAAAAAGCGCACAGGGTCCTCGTGGTACCGATACGGAGTTCCTCGAGCATGGGTCAGAGTCGACCCAGCCGCGTTGCGCACCAGCAGGCTGGTAAAAGGCAAAGGAGCCAGAAGCGCTTCAGAGTCCATCGGAGGCACCATGGTGTACACCGAGTACAACAGCGAATCGAAAAGCAACTGAGTGACCCCCTTGGCAACCTGCCAGTTGGTAACAAAGGGGTGGGTCAAGAGATGGATGTCGCAGAATGACGGGTCATGGCTGTCGCTGGGCAGCACGCGACGCGCCACTGGCGTGAAAATAGTTCCCATGCGCTCCTTGACGGTCACACTGCTGTCAAGGACGTCATCCAGCCACTCGCGGTCCACGTCTAGCGTGTCCTTGATGCCTGTCACGAGTGCCGTGATCTGACCGTCAAGCGAGTGGCCAAAGCCGCCCGCGTCGACAGTTTCTTCCATCAGCCTTGCCAGTGCCATGCAGCGCTCTGCGATCGTGTCCGTGTTCATCGAGATCCATCGCGACGTGTCGTACACTTCGTCAAACAGCGCGCTGTCCTTGAAGCGAATGCCCTTGTCCATGATGCATCGGAGCAGCGTGGTTCGGCGAGCGTCGTCAGAGGCTTCAAACTTCCTGGCCGCCTTGTTCAGCGAGTACAGCACCTCTTTCCGGCACAAGGCCACGAGCTGAGAAAACGAAAGGCTGGTAACAGGGACAAACATGCTGTCGCGCGAGGTCGTGACGATCTGCAGGGTCCGGCTAATGTCCAGGCGAAAGCCAGACACTCCCATCCACACACACGGTGTCAAGAGCAGCCGCGAACTAGAAGAGTGGTCACCGGTGTTGAGGAGGGGGTGGTCGATGGTGGCCCGGCCGTGAGTCTGGATGACCCGGCCGCCGTCCGCTGAGCCACTCTCGATCTTTGCCAGCAAGTCGCGAACCAACTTGGGCTCAGTCTTGTCGGTCGAGTCCAGGTGCGAAAGGTCGGCCACAAATGTGCAGAGCTGCAACGGCGAGCGGAACGACGGGGTGGCGTGCATACCAAACGGCAAGATGGTGGTGGGCTCGGACTTGGAAAACAGCATGGTCCCCAGAAACACCGACCCGTCAACCTCGTGCAAGTCGCCGTACGGAATAGCTTCGGAGTCAACGACGCCATCCACGGGCGTTCCCTCTGCCCCCTTCCAGAAGTCATCGACCAGAGCCGCCTTGGAGTGCGTCAGCGGTACAATGCCGCACGATTTCACAACGTCCATGGTAAAGAGGCGGCTGGGATTGCCCTTGGTGGCCTCGGCGATGCAGGCGGCGAGCATGTCGACCCACGATCCATCCTGAAGGCCGGGCATGCCCTTGAGCCAGGCGCCCGACTTAGGCACGCAGTGAGCGTTCTTGGACACTCGAGCGGCGTAGGCATCGACGGCGTATTCCGAGCTCATGCTCATGCTGATGGTAAAATGAAGCAGAAGCTCGGTTTCAGCCACTAACTGAGGGTGTAGTGCACAGGAGCCCAAAATAGCCCACGAGCTATTTTGGTCGACTGAAAACGCTTGGCGTGTACATTGTACCAAAAACACGTTTAAAATGATTCTAATTTGGACTCAAAGGCAGCTTGCTATTGGGTTAGAATGTCATCTTCTGCTATCAAGCCTGGCTTTTCTTCTTCTTCTTCGACGACGACCAAGCCACGATCGTCTTGCAGGACAGCGTCAAACAAACACCGACGCCACACATCCGGTATGCGGCTGACGACAAACCCCTCGCCGGTCAAGAGCAACGACGACGTGCGCTGGGTCGGGGCGGTGGCCGAGAAGACGCTGTCCAGGACCTCGGTAACTTCAGACCCGCTGATCCCCACCGCACAGATGTCGAGCGAGCGCAGGGGCAACTCTCCGGGCAGCAGGTCACCGATACCGTCTGCGGACGTCACGCGTACCGTCAGACTCAGGGCATCCAAGTCGGCGCCCAGATGCAGCGACGGCCACAGGTACGGTAGCAGCCGATGATCAGTGTCGATGATGCGCGGCGCCTCAAACACCCGCGGTTTCTCTTGGCACACGCTCAGCTTGGGTGTTGCGACGAGCGTGAGGGCATGACAGCAGGGTGCCAGAGCCATGACGACGTCGATCCAATTGTCGCTGATGGTCTGTATGTCCATGACCCACAGCGTAATGCCCTTGTCGCCCTTGCGCTGGTACGCCGCTGTGCCCAGTTCAATCAGGCACTCGAGGACAAGGGGCAAAGAAAGCGACCAGCCGTCGCCAACGACAAGACAAACCGTCCAGGGCAGGCCAAACTCGTCGAGGTGGGCCACCGTCAGCTCGGGGCCTCGGCTGCCGCCTCGGGTGAATCGGCTCGGAAGAACAGACATGATCGAGTGTAAAATGACCTATTTGAAATGCACTTTAGTCTTAATTTTGCAATACACGACTAAAAATAGGCAAGCTCAGTCTTCGGGTGTGGTCTCTGACGTCTCGGTTTCGGGGGCTGCTCGCTTGGCGCGCTTGGCGATAGGTTCGCCGATGTGATCAGGGTGGACGAGCACCTTGAGCACGCTGTCTTTGGGTGCCACGTCTGTACCGGTCTCGGCCCACGCCAGGTCCTCGGCTGCCGTCCAGTCCGACGACGCCCAGTAGCGCACCTGGAACCCGATGCGATCCAACCAGTGACCGCGCACTGGTATGGCTGGTCCGCGGTTGGTGAGCAGACTCTTGCATAGCTCGGCCGCCACAAGGTCCATGTCGACGCTCACGCGGTTGCGGTCGTCAATCACAATGGCGTCTTGAAACTTGTCCACCAGCCCCAGCAGCGTCTGGTTGCGCTTGTGCGACAAAATCTCGAGCTTGTCGCGCCGCACGTAGTCGGTGCCTAGCAGGCTGAGGCACACCCCGGTGGCCACTCGGCGCGTGTGCGATGTCTTTTTCTGCAGGCGGTTGACATCCAGGATGCAGGCGTTGGCTCGGGTGTGAACACAGACCGTGAGGCGACTGTCGGCCTCCCACTCGCGCATCTGCATGGCAAAAGCGACCACGTCGGTGTCCGAGCTCATGGTCACGACGGCTTGGTGCTTGAAACTCCCACGGGCTTGAGCGATCACTTGAAAGGCCGCGGCCTCGGCTTCGCCCAGCATGTACGGCCGTACAAAGTCGTCTTTGGCCTTGGGCTTGCCAATCACCGTTACCGGAGCATCTTTGCGGTTGGTGCGCACCACAATGTCGATGCCAAAGTCCGCGGCCCACTCCGGGGCTTGCGCCAGCAGGGCGTCGATGACCAGCTCTTTCATGCCTCGGCGGCAGTTGCGGTGGTGCACGAAGAACTGGTACAGCGCTGCGGCCGACACTGGCTCGGACTGGTCCGACATGACGACATGATGACCCAGGGACTGCTCTGGGATCAGAGTGCGCTGGGCCAGCATCGGTGACACTGTCCGGCCGGGCCGCTTTTTGCGGGTGGTCTTGTCGCGCTGGTTCTGTTCCAGCTCTTTGAGCTTGGGCGTGCGCTTGCCGTCGTCAAACAGGATCGTCAGGCGCTTGGTGGTCGCCTGGGCCAGAGGCATCAGCTTCACGCGCACCATGCGCTCTGCCAGCTCGATCAAGCTCTTCTTGAACGCCAGCTCCATGTCGTTGCCAGGAAACTTGAAGATGATGCCCTCAGCGTCCACGACGAGGTGATCGACGTCAGCCAGCGCCTTCTTCTGGGCCACGCCGTATCGCTTGTTCCAGGCACCGACCGTTTCGCCTTCGTCGGCCGACATGAACACCGCGCTGTCGTCAAACAGTATTTTTGCTCGTTGTGGCACACACGAAAAAAAATTATTGACCCCCATGACTGTTGGTTGGAATCGAAAATGAAGCCCAAAATAGCCCGCTCGCGACCGATCGAAAAGCCAGAGTAATCGATCGACGGGGCGCGCTGGGCATTTCCCATAATACAAGTCCGTCGACAACCGACGATGGCCGATGGGTGGCTGAACGCCACGCTAATGTCGATTGTCGAATCCCAGCATCGGGGTCCCGGGCACTTGGCCAGCCAGTCGATCGACGGGCGCGAAGGGTGGCTGTTGCCGAACGACCCGATGCCGTTGCTGTACGACGGATGCAGCTCGGTGCTCGCCGACGTCGCTCTAGCGGTCGTCCCGCCTTGTCGCGTTCGCATCAACAACGGTGTGTGGTTTTACCCAGACCGCCTCACGGTCTCGCACCACTCTGTCGTGCGCGGCACAGTACCTTTGGTCGACACACACGCTCTTGCGCTCAGCAGGCTCAGTCTGCCAGTCACCCCAGCTGTCCGGTATCGACCCGAAACACCAGACCTCTTTCCAGAGCAACCGCGACGTACTCCGAGACTCTCCTCGTTCGTATCCATCAGCGACAGCAGCAGGCAGCACGACGACGACGACGACGATGATCGTCTCGAGGCATGGCAGCCCGACGACGATTCGCGCTTGGAGGTCCTGCTCGAGTCGCCCAGGATTGCCCGCCCGTTCGACGAGGACGAGTACGTGTTTGACTGTAGCAACGACAGTGATTATGTAGCTCCCTTTCTGGGGCCGTCGGCGTCGTACTTTGACGGGCCAGTGCGGTTTGCGGATTTGACACCTGCTCGCCTGCCAAAATGAATTGACCAAAAACATAGCAGTTCAGCTTGCGTCGTCGCACGGTATCAGCACTGGAATAGACACTCGATCGCCAGCGTCGTTTGCCGAGTTGGACGGAAGGACAGACGTAAAGCCCCTGCGAGCCTCGTCCAGAGCGCATAGAAAGGCGGTCATCGGCAGGTGCATCTCCGGCTCGGCATGGGCACAGAACAGCGTCGCTTTGGCCGTAGTCTGAAACAGAAGGACCATGGCGTCTGGTAGCAGTCGGTACTCGGGTCGAACGTTGTACTCGTCGTGCAGCAAGAGCAGCGTTCCCAACGCAACCTGGACCGTGTCAGGCTGTGAGTCCCCAAGCTCTTGGCGGAGGTCGGCCGGCAACTCGGCGATGACAGCCTTTGACCATGCAAATATCCTGGTCAGCACAGGTGGCGTCCACCACAAGAGGCATTCTGCCACAGTGAGCTGCTTAACGGGTTGCATAGCTAGGAAGTATTCTTGTTTAGTTCGGGGGAGAAACTGAGCCTCTGACAACGCGAGTGTCGTTTGGTCACGATCGTGCATTGCGCAATGTTATCGTTCTAAAAAAATCGCCGAAATCTGAGATTGGCAAAATCACCAAATTAGGACAGCCCACAATTTGACGGTGGATGGTCTAATTGTGGGCTGTCCTAATTTCATGGTTTTACCAATCTCAGATCCGAGATTTTTTTTGGGGTGCATTGCGCAATGTTATCGTTCTAAAAAAATCGCCGAAATCTGAGATTGGTAAAACCATGAAATTAGGACAGCCCACAATTAGACGGTTGATGGTCAAATTGTGGACTGTCCTAATTTCATGGTTTTACCAATCTCAGATCCGAGATTTTTTTGGGGTGCATTGCGCAATGTTACAACTGCAAAAAGTTCGCCGAAATCTGAGATTGGTAAAACCTTTAAATTAGGACAGCCCACAATTAGACCATCGACCGTCCTAACGATTGACTGTCCTAATTTAATGACTGAACGGTATTTTGCTGAAAAGTCGGTTGGAGGCGAGTCTTCAGAGACTCGTTAAAACAGAGAGACTAACCAGTACCGGTCCGCATGACTCTCCGCCGGGCCGATAGTTGAGCTGGCGGTGCGACCCGGACGGGCTGGCGATGGCCTGTCGCCTGGGCTTGTGTCGCGACACTGTCAGGCTTGGGAGGGGGCGGGATCATGTGCTTAATGTGTGTTTTGGAGTGTTCGTGCTCTCGATGAAAGTAGCCGTGCAGACCCATGATGATGCCCATGGCCATGATCCCTCCGAGCGCCGAAAGTCCACCGATCGCCGCGTCGTGCAGCATGCTGGTGGACGGGCAGGCGGCCGAGCGCCTGTACTGTGTTGTCGGGGTTATCAACGTCGTCACGTTGAGCATGCCCTGGAACCATATGCCCGAGTCGGGCGACGACACCAACTGGAGACCCGGCTTGTCGGTTCCAGACGCGATCCCTACGTTGCCAAGGCCAGTGACGCCACTGGCCCACAGCATGATGTCGTTTGTAATGTTCCAGTCCGACAGCAGCACTGTCAAGCTAGAGATCCCGTCTGTGGCAACCGACACTTGCATCAGCGGCTCGTCACCTCCGCTGGCCAGGTACACCCCGACGTGTCGCGCCGATATGGTCGTGTTGGGATAGTAGATCGAGCAGTTGTAGCAGTAGAATTGCGTGACGTTGTCGCGCAGAAGCACAAAGTCCCGGACAAACTGAGCGCCCGTGTTGCTAGAGCACGTCACCGAAGCGGCGCTACCAACGCGAATCAGCGTGGTGTTCTTCCCGGTGACCGTGAGGCCTCGGCAGTCTTGCGGGTCGGCGTTGGTGAAGTAGGGCATTGTGTCAAACAGCGGCATGCCCAAGAGATCGCTTGGGTACCCCTCGATCACAGTGTTGGGCCTGGAAACGACGTCGCCGGTAAAGATGACAATTGGCAGCCACGGGCCGACTGGGTAACCCGACGCGGTTACAGCCGGGTCTCCAGATTGAGCTGTATAAGTGGCTGTACCGGCTATCAGGTCATCTAGCTTGTTTGCTCCCTCCAGCTGTGTCAGCACAAACGCGTCTGTGCGGTTGATGACAGCGGCCAGGCAGTCGTTAAACACCATAGAGTCGTTGCAGGCCAGATTGTACTTGTCGATCTTCACCCGCACGAGTCCCTCGCCTTGGGGGTAGCAAGGACTTCCGGGGTCGGACAGGCAACCAATCGGATCGTTAAACGGGGCGCACCACGCGGCGCTGTAGGTGACAAAGACGACATTGTCGACTGCCGACGCAATGTCGGTGTACGACACGTCCAGGCAGCCAAAGTCAGGGCTAAAGTGAGGCAGCAGGGCCTCTAGAAACGTCGCTGCCGATGGGATGGAGCTGACTACGTTGGCCATCACAAATACTAACAACAGCCTTAAACCTGGTCGAGCCATACTGAAAAATGACCGTCCATTTACTCGCTGGCCGCTAGACATGTTACCGGAAACCGTGCTGGTGGTCGCAGATTGGAAGGCCGGGCTCGACTGGCTGTCTGCCGAGTTTAACCGCCCTTTCAAGCTTTTCATCAGCGATTCGCTGCGACAAGAACCTTGGTTCAACCTCTGGAAACGAAACTCACCGATGGTGTCTACCAAATGCTCAGACAGGCAGTCTGTGTTTGTTGTAACGTCAGGGGCCCTCAAGGCCTCTGACGCCAAACTTCGATCCGGAGAACCCTGCTCTGTCTGGATTGCCGTGGGCCGCAGTGCCGTCTCCAAGGAGCTTGCTGTGATCCCTCGGATCCTTGGCGGAGTCAAACCGGCCGTGCAACTCGAGCGTTATGACATTGATCCAGGCTTCTGGGAACAGTCGGCGGTCCTTCGCGACGCCCTTGGCGTTGTGCACACAGAAGAATGGGAGTGCTTCTTCGGCGACGTCTTTTCGACCGAGCACCAGCAGGAGAATGTATTGTACCCCAAAGGGGGCGATCCTCAGTGGTGGCTGAGCTTTCTGCAGCAGTGCCCGGTCTGCTTAATGAAATCGCATCAGGGCCTAGTGTGCGTCAACAACCACTACGTCTGTCGAGCCTGCGACGCTCGCATGGCAGACGACTCGACTCGTCCAGACAGAGCATACGCGTGTCCCATGTGTCGAGTCGAGGATACTCCCACTGCGTTTGTGCCTCGGCCAGGAGCTACCGCTGACGAAGCCCCCGACGACGTGGCGCTAGCAACGCGATTTTTGTTTGGGCTGCTGTTCCACCTCAACGGCCTGGGACCAGTCCCGCACTGCGACTGGGACTTTTGCTTGTATCCTGTCCTGGTAGAGCCGGGGCCCGGTAGGTGTGCTATTCTCAGCCTAGGCCGCAAAACGACCACCCGTCTTATGCACGGCTGCGAGTGGACAGCGGGCTTTCCTCGCACGACGCTAGTCGAATTGCAATTCAAGCTGTGACCAGACTGTGTACTTGGAGGCTCACTAGCAGTCCCGCGGTGGCCACGACGTACACCATCGATCGCATCTGGTAGCCGTCCACGTGCTGTGGCCTGTACCGGCAAAACTTGAGAATGGCCTCGTAGTCATCCGAGGCGTCAGGGACAATGTACTGACTAAACTGCCCACTCGACCCCAATGGCGCACGTCGACCACCCTCGGCGAGCGCAGCGGCGGTGTATCCTATACAGACGATCCCACTGGCTTCGGTGGGGTACAGCTCTTTTTCGGGCTCGTCGACCAGGCTGATTTCTAGTCCCGGCGACCCAGTCGCGCTGCCCAAGAGAGTCTGCACGTTGAGCACCTCGACGTAGCACTGAGTGTCGTCCTGGCATTCGGCCACAACCACAGACGACAGACCTGCGCCAAGCGCGATACACAGGCTGTCGGCGTCTGTTCGAGGAGGCTGACCAACGACGGCCGAGGTGGCTTGTGGAGCAGAGACAAAGGCTGCAATCGCCTGCTTGAGGATGGTAACATCGTCTTGGCTGATTTGCCCCGTGTGTGCTGTAAAAAGAAGGCCCCGTGACCAATGAACGGACAATGCGTCGTAGCTTGATCCCATGATCGGTCCAGTCAGGTCCGGGTCCAAGCCCTGATAGTACGGGCGACCGGTAAACGGGTCGGCATCGTGGACCAGCCCCAGCGTGTGACCGATCTCATGCGCTGCGACACGCGCTGCAAACTGGGGCTGCTGGCGCACAATCATCTGCGCAAACACAAAGCTGGGGCTGAACTGATGGTTGTTAGGTCGGAAAGAGTCGATAATCGCCACACCCAGCAGCCCCGGCACGATGTACCCTTCGCCTTCAGGGCCGTGGGTGCTCAGTAGCATGACAGTGTGTATTCGTTGAGCGCCGTACTGAGACCGCGAGCAAGTGTCGGACGCCACAGCGACATCGTACGGGGCCAAGTGTGCGGCCAGACTGACACGAGCCTTGATCATGTACGCTGGACTCAGCAGAGCACCAGGCATCCGGTCGGGCCAGGTTGCAAAGGCAGGGTCATCTCCCATGGCCTGGTCCCACGATGGTCCCACCGCGTAATCGCTGTCGGCGATGAATTCGATGCACACGGCCGCGTCAGATCGCGAGTTGGAGCCTTGCAGCGCGCGCGTCCACAGTTCGCTCTCAGTGTCTTTGGGTAATGTCTGCGCCGCGTGTATCAGCTCGAGTGCCGACTGGTAGCGCGTCAAACGCAGTTGCGCGACCTTGGTCGCTTCGCCTGATAGCACGAGCGCCAGCACAGCAATTATTGTCCAGGGGAGTGACATGACTTCAAAACGCCACGGGTTGCAACACTAGCTTGGCCACAGTCCGCTTTCCCAGGCCTTGAAATTGCCCCAAGAGTCGCGACTGCACTCGGCCTCGAACGCGCTTGCCTGTCTGGCTATGGGTCAGTGTCAGCACAGCCCCGCAGATGTACCGTCGATTGACAGTGTTGTATTCAGCGACAGTGTTGCACGAAATTGTCGCGCGATAGACACCCTTAACCTTCTTGAAGCGAATGTGCAGCATGCCTCTCAATTCAGATTCTGTTCGACACACCCCCAAAAAAAAACTGCGCAGACTATCCCTTGATGAGAAGCGTCGTCTTTCCGTACGGCGCGGCTCGCATCTTGATACACCCGACCTTGCGCTTGTCCATAAACTCGGCTGCGGCGTCGGAGTACACTTCCGTGTCGACGTCGTACCCTAGCTTTTCAATCCACGGCCGGATGGTCATCAGCTGACGACGAGTTCGCAGTGCAAAGGGGATGAACTTGTTCCTTCCCAGAAGCGACGACTGGAGTTGGGCGTGGATATGCTCGCACTCTTCGGCGGTTGGGGTGTCGAGGTAGACCGTTGTCCCGGCAGGGATAAACTCCGAGTTGAACGTGTTGACTTGGTGTAACCCGGCGAGTGTGGTTGTCAGCTTCCCGTCGGTCGGCCCGCCGGCCCTGAACGACTTGACGATCGATCCCGGGACGGTCGATCGCGATATAGACAGACCGGCAAAGGCAAACCGAGTAACAGGCACGTAGGCGTTGTCTTTGCTAAACTCTGGGTCCTGCAGGCACTTGTAGATGCTTCGGCCGCCCGACGCTTCTTCTAGGTGGCCCACAGCGTCGGGGAGCAGCCCTCCCGCTTCCCAGGGGCTAAAGCCATCGGCAAGGTCAGCTGCGTCAAAGTGGCGATCGACGATAAAGTCCGTGTGCGCCAGGTTGGCCACCATGGCCGGGTTGGGTGAGTCGCGCAGCACAGCGTCAGTGTGCAGGTCGTACGCGACAATCATCCCTTCTAGCACAACGCTGTCGGGGGCCAGTGGGATGTTCACCCGCACGTAGCTCTGAGAGGCTGGGATGTGGGCTCGGATGTCGGCCAGCCGTTCGCCATCGATGCTGTGGCTGTACGTGTCGACGGTCGCGACGTTGGAGTCGCTCTGGTCTCGACGGTTGATGCCGTGGACGTATCCCAGCAGGGTGGGGCCAATAAAATTGGCCGGAGCACCGTGCATGCTAATAAAGCCCTCCATCGTGTTGCAAGATTAAATGAACGAGGATGAACAGACGATGCCTCTTTTAGCCAAAAGCAGGGTTGAATTACGACATTGGGCCACAGCCGAGCACCACCGACATCCCCTGGTAAGCGTCGGCGTCTTCCAGATTGCGACCGATGAACATGTGCTCCCAGACCCGCTTGTGAACGACCCCTTCACGGCCGTGGCGCCTCTCAAACTGCATGCGGGTAACCGGTACCCAGGGCACAAAGGGTAGCTTGGTCGCTTCTGTGCCCAGCAGACGCGAGACGTCCCGGTGCATGTCTCGACGCAGCTTCTCCAGCTCTTCCGGCAAGGGGGCGTCGAGGTACACGGGCTGATTGGCTTTCGTGAACTCGCTGTTGTAGCTCAGGACCGTGGCTTTGCCCATGACGGACAGAGTGGGCTTTTGGCCGGTGGTCCGGTACGCCAAGTCGCCAGAGGAGCGGGCTGTCGACGTCACGTAACCGGTGGTCAGTATCCCACCCGCTTTGAATCGGATTTCGTCCGTCTCCTCGTACGGCGACGTGAAAAAGTTGGCGTGCTGCTTGGTGTACTCCCAGTAGTTGTAAGGTTGTGGGGCGCTAATGTCGTAGCCGTGCCCGAGGTTGGTCAGGTCTGACACGATGGACTGCACCCCGACATCGTGCTCGCCTTCGCGGGCGTACACGAATGGCAAGCCACCCAAGCCCTCGGACCCGGTGTCTCTGACTGGCGGGCAGTAGACTGTCCGCTTGTCGTCTGGATCGAGCCGCAGACCGATATAGCGGTCAGATAGCGTTTCGTACAGGGCCCCAAAGTTGGGCTGCCGCGGCAGCTGCTGTCGAGGACTGTAGTCCGGGGCGCGAAAAAGCGAGTCGGGGTAGAGCGTGACAGCGCCCTGAAGGCCGTGGTCCAGCGTGCGGCCTGACCGATCATCGTAGGTTTCCATCGTGCTGTTTGAAAATGATCGCAAACGCAGTCGGCACAGGCTGTGGCGTTTATCCGTTCTGGATATCTTCGACGCGATCCTGCTTGGCCAGGATGTGCAATCCCGCTTTGAAATGCTTCACCAGCGCCTTGGCCAGGCGCCGGTGCTTTTTGGCGGCCTCGCGCTTGCGCTTGATGGTGGTTATTTGCTCGCGCGACAGGGCGCGGATGCGCGGTCGAGAGTCGGACCGCTTGTAGTTCTGCACGTTGGGTCGCGATTCCAGGGCGGCGCGCTCTGCGTCGGTCAGCCCCCGAAACCAAGCTTCGTACGGGATCACGATTTCATGCAGCCGCGCGACCATGTCAATGACGTTCTTAACTCCCGGCAGCGTGAACGTGCTGGTCGTGAAGAGCAGTAGCTGTCCCTGGCAGGCCTTGCGGCGTACTGCTGGGTAGCGGTTGAGGCGAAACTCGTACGCCGACTCGTGGTCTGCCAGCATGTCCCTCATCTGCTCGATGTACAGGCGATGCGAGCTGTATCTGCCCGAAGGCACCGAGTTGATGAGTTTGGTGCAGCCTACCCCGCTGTTGGGCTGAAACCCCATTCGGCGCTGAGTGGCCAGGGTCTGCGCCTGGAATTTGGGAATGCGCGTGCGGCAGTTGTTCCACGTGCCGCTGCCGTGTTGCAGCGACGTGTTGTCGGACGAGTTGTTGTAGCACGTGTCCATCTTGTGCGTCTGCACAGCCAGGTGCGATCGGCCTCGGGTGGGGAAGCTGAAACAGCTGTAGTGTGGCACTTCGTCGGGGTCGAACATGCAGTTGCGATGCGTCCGCAGCACCAGCAGGCAGCCGGATATAGGCAGTATCGACGAGGGCAGGTGCCGAGGCCCCATCCACGGGATGTGCCGGCCAATGTCGATGCTGTCGGTGGGGCCCTCTGAAAAGTAGCGCATCAAGTTGCCCAGGGTCTTGGAGGTTGTTACCCGGCAGTCGGGCGCCACTTTGTTGAGGTGTCGCATGGTGTAGTCAAGGGTCGGGAGGTCCCGGTGCTTGCGGATAACGACTTTGGGCATGGCTATATTTCAGAGCTCCACTTGCGCACTTCTTGCACCAGACCCTTGCAGGTCAGACCAAACATCAACGTCAGAGACACCGTCATCCAGAGGTACAACACCACCAGACTGCCGCGGGCCACGGCCGTTTCAGTGGCCTCGATGAGCAGCGCTTCGGTAGATATGTTTGAAAAAATCGGAAATGTCGGCCGTACGTTGGACATGGCAATGTCAACGGGAAAATGCCATTTTCTCTTCGCCATCGCCATGGCTACTTTCCAGGCTCGCCTCGCCACCGAGAGTATTGTTGCCCAGAGTGGGCAGGACATTGGCCGAAACCGCAAGCGACAGTTTCGCTTTCCCATCAAGGGACCGGTTCTGATCGACCGGTTCATGCAAGAGAGTGCCATGGCCCAGTCGTGCGTCGCCTACGTCCATGGCTGGGTCATGCGCGGCTTTGAGTCGGTCGATCCAGCGTGGCACGACTTTTCATTTCAGTTTGTGTACCAGGCCTTGGTATACGGTGTCGTTGTCGTCGACAATCGCCCCAGGCCCGCGACTGTCGTGCCACTGACCGCCGTGTCGTTGATAGCAGAAGAAGAGAATGGCAATGTCGGTTACCGGGTCACGATGAGCAACCGAGGACTATCCCCCGCAGAGGATACGGAGAGCCCGTACACGGTGATTGTGTACCGGTCACCCGACATCTATCGCACCAAGCTGGTATCGCCGATCTACCCGGTCATTGACCTTCACGTGCACCTGCGGGTTATGCGTCTTCTGCGATCACAGACGAGCATGCGTAACGTCACGCGACCCACTTTCCTCGTCCGCGCAGACCAAGAGGACGCTGCACTTAAAGGTCGGATGGAGGGCGTGGACATGATGTATCGGGCCCTGGAGGGTGACGATGCCGCATTGGAGATTGAGTCCGAGTCGATCGGAAACTATTATCAGACCCTCAATTCGCTGCGCCAGACCCAAGAGACGGCCAGCCGAAAGCGCCAGGACGCTCAGCAACAGCACGTGCAGCAGGAGCTGGACTTGCTGCAGTGCACGGCCCTTAACGAAAGCATTCCCAAGTACGGCTCGCTCAACAAGCTGCAAAGCCTGGACAACGGCAGCCAGGTGGTGGCCAGCCCAGAGACGCACATCACCCCGGGCGAAGAGGCCATGATGCAGTACTACGAGCGCCAGGTGTGCGAGTGCTTTGCCGTGAGCTACGACGAGGTCATGGGGCATCGCTCGGAGCGCATCTCGGTCAAGAATCAGGGCATGATTGCAACGCTACGCGCGTTGCTCGTGTCGACGTTTGGGCAGCGGCGTTTCAAGGCCAAAGCCGACGCGTCGGTCATCAGTGTCAGTCTGAATGGGGGTCAGATTCTGGCTGCAGCCCAGTGCGGTCTATTGGACTGGGCAGTGGCTCGGAGGGCCATGGGGTTCAGCTCGACCGACGGTCTACCCACCCCTGATCTCGCACCCGTGCTCAGCACGTCGGCAGTCCCCGGCGAAAAAGAGTCGACCGACGAGCCCGCCGCCAAAAAGAAAAAACCCGGCGAGAAGGGCGAGTCTAGCAAGCCTGAAGCTTGAAATGATTGCCATTTCTTTTTCTGGAGCGTAAAAAAGGGATGGCGAGCTTGAGCGACATTGTGCAGCACGGCATCAGGGCTTACCTCAACAAAGTAGAACATCGCGCGTCGCTATGCCGGTCTCTAGACGAGGCCGACCCAGAAGAACTGGTTGACGCGTCTGAGAACGAAACGGCGCTGCGGAAAGCACTGTTGCGTTATGCGGCAGACGACATGTCGCTGGAGATTGCTCAACAATTGACCGCTAGCTTGCCCGGGCGCGATCCTCCTCTGGTAGACTCGCTCGAGCCACTCTGCTCAAAGACACTCTGTAAGGTCGATGCAGTTGTTGACTGGGTTTACAACCGCCATGCGGCCTGGCGCTACCTGACAGAGTCAGCCGTGCCGTTACCGGATACCGACGTGGAGCCTGCGATTCGCATTCCAGGCAACGCGCTGGTAGACGGCAAGGTGTTTCGGCGTCTGTGGCTCAACTACTACCTTAGCCTCGACGAGCTATTGGACCGTACAACGAACCTGGCACAGTCTTTGGCTTCCGAGCGCGAGCACCATGTGTTTACCCGCTATTACACCGAGCCGGCCTACGACGATTCCCTGAAGCGCGAGTATGTCTACACCGAGGCAGAAAGCCCCGGAAACCACACGTTGAACATCTGGCGCAAACGCGTGTATCGGCTGGCCCAGTACGCCAAATCGATGCACTATGCCCGGGTCATTCTCATGACCGAGCACGAATGGGCTGTCACGCAAGAGCCCTTGTTCGGGCGATACCCAAAGATCATCCTGTGTCGCCGTGACCTGGAAGTCTACGTTGCCATGCCAGAAGGGCATCTGTACGGGCCTGTCAGTCGCTTGGGCCCTGCGTTTGCGCTGGCGGCGGGCAAATAGAGACTTTCTTCAGAAATGCTGTTTGCGATAAAGGCTGTCGCCCCAATTTAGTCTGACTGCGCCTCATTAATCATACTCTGCCATGGCCCTTGTACGATTCGTTTTGTCGGCCCTGACCATCGGGGTCGCTTTCGCCAACACGGCGACTTACAGCGTCCGAGTATTGTCGGCCCGACTTGACGGTCTTGCGCCGTGTCGCTCCAACACTCTTCGCGACTGTGACATTACGTCTTACGAAGTGCTTGTGTTCCTTAACGACCAAGCGGCCCAGTTCACTATGATGCGCCGCGCTGTTGGAAACGTGCTGGTCTTTATCCCAGAGGCCAGGGCGGCAACCGTCTCACTCACCCGGCCAGCTCAGACCCTCGGAATTAACCTCCAGTTTGCTTCGACAACGACACTGGACTACCCGTCGCGTCTGGGTTCTGTGCGGGTTTTGGACGAGAAGACCCAGCTAGTGCGAGTCCCTGTCCTTACGAGCTTTGGTGGTGGCGATCGCTGGTTACTCGTTTCTCTCGAGTGCCTGTCGGGGAGCTGTTTAGGTCCAGTCACCACGCCCCGTGCAACGACGAGTGTCCGAGTCCTTCCAGCAACAACAACCACAACAACGACGACCACCACCACGACCACCACCACGACCACCACTACCACGACAACGGCAACGACAACGACGACTACAACAACGACGACTACTACATCATCATCAGCATCCGCATATGAATCTGCATCTGCGTCACGGCCCAGCACCACGACGATTCCTCGACCGCCGACCCTGGCCACAACAACCGTCGCCGACAGCAGCTCCGAATCGACTGTGATCATAGATGATAGTACAGCTCGTACTGGTGATGCCGAGTCGACCACCGCACCGCGCGTAGACATCGCACTCCAGCCTGCCGCTCAGGCTTCAGGCAGAAGCTCTTCTAACAACTCTAGGTATACGGCGATCGTTTTGGCTGTTGCCTGCGGTGCTATGGTGGTTGCTATCGTGGTCGTGGTCGTTATTCAGAAGAGAGTGTCTCGTCCACCGTCTACAACAACGTTGGTTGACCCAATCGCCAAGGCGTTCAGCAACCCCGTCTACAGCCAGGCCGATGTCCCGCCCATGTTTACAATCTATGACAACGAAGTGCTGGGTGTTACAGAGCCTCAGAACTACGAGTCGATCTGCGACGAGGTAATGGAAGGGCGGCTAGGGGCTGACGAAGCATAGTTGTACTGTTTGACAATTCAATCTTTTGAATTGCAACTACTCTACTGTTCACGGCACAACGTCCACCTTCCCAGTGGCAGATTGAAACAGTGTTTTTTGCCCTCCCGGCAGCATGGTTGACAGGTTCACGACAAGCCCAGACTGAGCGTCCAGCGACGGGAGGTTGTCGATAGCGTCGTCTTCGTCTTCACTCTCGCTCACTGCACCAAAGATGTCTTCGATGATACGCGTGTGACGCTTCTCGGGGACTGGCGACAGCGCCCCAGGGTTGCCGTGCAGCAGGCTCTCTTTGTAGCTTGGGCCAACCGTTCGGGCCTGGACTGAGATGGCCTGCAGTCGTTCCAAGCGCTCCAAGATCTCTTGGGTGATACCACGAGTTTCGCCGACCCCCACGTACATGTGGCTGCCATTGGCCCCGGTCGTGCGCTGACGAGCCAGCACCGGCTCGATGTCGGCAAACTTGACCGACCCTTGCTGCAAGATACTGATGTCGTCCCCAAACACTGGCACGTCGGCCAACCGAGTGTCCAAAGGGCTGATGATGTTGTGTCGGTGTCGGCACGAATACGTCTCGACCAGCAACCGGTGCGAGCCAATCTCGGTGCGACTGGGCGACATGTACATAAAGGGTTGGCTCCAATCCAGGGGGTTGCGCGTGGTCAGGGTCACCATGGACACCAGATGGTCAATGCCACAGTCCAAGGTGATTTGGCGCGAGTACAGCATGGCCGGCAAATCACCGCCAAAGCTAGCGTACAAGGCTGGCATGCACGAGGGTTTGATGGACACGTATATCTTGTCGTGTGCAAAGTCCAGCCCGCAGTCCTTGGCCGATGGAATGAGCGTGCCGTCAACAAAGTAGGCCAGGCTAAAGTCGCGAAACCCCTGGATGGCGTTGGCCACATGACGCCGCGATATGTGCTTGGCGCCGAGCAAGGCCCGGCATTCGCTCGCGATGGTAGCCAGTCGGATCTGGATGTCTGGCAGCTCGGTCAACAGGCGCTGGGCCTTGGCCTCAAGAGCGACGGGGTGGATCAGAGCTGGGCGCAGAACACGGTTTCCGTTGCAGCGCAGTAGACAGCTGTTCTTGGTGGGCGAAGGGCTTTCGGCCTTGATGAGCATGTCCAGGACCGCCTGGCTGGCCGGTGAAAACGGGTAAAAGTCAAACCGCACAGTCGCCAGCACTGTTCCTAGCAGGTGTGTGACGTTCTCTCGGGCAATCGCACTCATGACCCGCTGGCCCTCCGAAGCTTTTAGCACGGCGTTCATCAAGCTCGAGTCGACGCGCAGCACGCGGTGCTTGGACTCTCCGCCAAACGCGCAATCTTCCTTGACAATGTACTCGCGCGTGTCTAGCTTGAGGTCGGTCAGCACTTTTTCCAGGCGTGCCAGGTCCCAGGCACTCTTGTTGCACAGCGTGGCTCGATCAAAAAGTTCGTTCAGCTGAATGTAGCCGGAGGACTGCATCAGCTTGTCAAACACCGTGCCGTCCAAGGCCAGAGCCTGGCTTTCGTCGGGGTGCTCGCGCTCAAACTGCTCGCGGGTGGTCTTGGATGTTAAGAGGAAAAAGAGCCGGCTTGGGGACGCCGAGTACTGCCGATACACCTCGACAGTGCTGGTAGCGCTGTGCTCCATCGCGACTTTCATAACTTCCTTCAGGTCGTCGCGGTACAGAGCCACCAGCTTGTCTTCCGATCCCGCCTGACCGGCCAGCAGAGGGTCGCTCAGAACCTTTGCCAAGACCCCCGTGACCTGACCATCAGGGTCGGACCGGACAATCATCCGGCACGGCAGTTCGTCCAACACGCCAAAGTCGACCGTCTGCAGACACCGCAGCTGCTGGTCGTAGGTGCTGGTCAGCACGTCTGCCTTGGACTTGTCGCCCTCGGTGAACTGGACGGTCTGTCGAAGGATAATTGCCAGCACAGCGCGGGTCAAGAACGGGTGGCAGTGCGCAACCGCCGATCGAGGCACGTGCAGCGCGTTGTCTCGTTCGCCCCCCATGTCGGCCGATCGCCTGCGCCGAACCCCAAAGCTGCGTACGCTGGCAATGTACGAGGGCATAAACGTCTCTTGAATCTTAAAGCCAGCGGTGTACTCTGCCACGGGATGAACAGCCAGGGCCTTGGCGTCGTCAGCAAAGAACGTCATGTCCTCTTTGCACGGCACAGTCGGCATGAGCTCCTCTCCGTAAAACGAATGCTCGTGACCAGGCATCTTGGCAATGCCGAGCACCACCTCAAACGTTGGGCTGCCAAACACCGAGTCGCGCATTTCGTGCAAGGCCGCCATGGCCGCGCCGGGAAGGTACATCGATACATTGGCCTTGGCAGACGCAACGGCCATGTACACAACGCGATACACCGAGCTGTTGGTAATGTCCACCAATTGACAAGCCATAATCATACGCACGGCCCGAGTAATAGCATGGGTCCAGGCCATAAGCAGGGCAAGCTTGGACAGGTTGCCCATGACCCGATTGTTGCGGGTGTACTGCGATTGGCCGTAGATGGCACTCATGGTGGTGTCGACGGCTTGAGCCAAGAGGTCTGATAGGTAGGCGTGCTCGACACCCTCAAAGCGCAGCACGTCGTAGTGCTGCATGGAGCAGGCCATAGACACGCAGTGCTGCACCAAGTGGTGCTCGTGAAACGCTCGATCGGCAATGGCCGGGTCGTCCATCTGTCGGTACTGCTTGTCCCAGCACCACGACTTGGTGTCGTACGTCAAGAAGATGGACGTCACGCGCGACTGGAACGCTGGGTCGCAGATGTTGCCCGACCAGTTGAACGTCATGATTAGCGCGTGGCGCTTGGACCGTTCCTGCTCGGCCGACACGTTCAGGGTTCCGTCGCGGGTCGGGTCGGCGGTTCGATTGGCGTCTTTGCCATCCATGGCCACCAAGGTGATGTTGCGCTTGTCGCTGTCCGACATCTTGCTGTGCGCCTTGGGGTCCGAGGCATCCACTGTCACTTCCTTCTCTATCTCGGGAATCGAGGTGATGCCAAATTCCATCTTGTGGATGTTGCGCATGCCGCCAGCGGTAAAGGACCGATTGCCAATGTGCGACCCCAACCGCAGGACATCGTCGAGACACCCTTTGCCAGCTCCGGCATCGCCCGTTTTGAGAATGTGAAGCTGTGTCTTACCGGTAAACCGCGACACCCCTGCCAATACGTGTATCACCATAAACACTGGCGCGTGCCCTCGGAAGCGGCCGGTCTGTGACTCGCATCGCCAGTACCCAATGTGAGCGTACAGCTCGGTCCACGCGCGAAAGTCCCATGTCGCAGCGGCTTGCTCATAGACTTCGACATCTTCGTCGGTTGCCTTGGCCATGATCTCCTGCAGTGATTCCCAGGTCGACTCGATGTCGCTGCCCAGGCGTCGGAGATTGGGAGCAGCTACCCCGCAGTCGGACATGGCCAGCACGTACTCTGCAAACGCCTGCAGCCCCGTGGCCGACAGCACACGTCCTTTGTACTGGTCGTGGTACAGCTTGAGCCTGCTCGTCAAGTCGACGTCGGCAGAGGCATTGACAGGTCGCAACGGCAACGCGTGGTAGCAAAGTAGCTTGGTGCTGCTCATGGCGTTCCTCATGGTCACCCCCTCCATAACGATGCGGGCGTGGCAGTCGTCTTGCTCGGCCTTGGTCAGTGTGTCGCCGTAGTCAATCTCCGGCGTCACAAAGTCGTCTGGGATAGACTCGCCCTGGGCCATCGACTGCAGCAGAAGAATGGAGTAGTGGGTGCTGCTGTTGGCCAGAGCCACGGCAGGCTTCACGATGGTCGTTTGCTCGTCACCGCTGTTGCTGGTGTTCGGCGTTGTGTCGATTTCCACGTCGTCCCCAACGTCCATGGCAGTCGCGAGCTGCGTTTCCTCGACTACCAGCGACTCGCCGTTGAGCAACCGGACAATGGCTGGGTTGTGGCACCGGTCCAGCAGCCGTTTGCTGATGCTGGCGGCGTTGTTGCGCAGCGTCGACAATCGCAGGCCGCAGCTGTTGTTGGGGAACAGGCTGACAATGGCCGTGTGGTATTCTCCCGCCATGGTCCCGTAAAAGAACACGTCGTGTGTGGGAAACCGCTGCGATCCCATGGGCACGAGTCGCCGGGCCCAATCCTTGAGCACCAGCTTGCTCAGCAGGCGATCAGCGTAACCAGCGTCCAGGACATGGGCCAACGCCGACTTGATGACCGAAAAGTCGTAGCACGTGTGCACGTGCGACTGGTCCACGTGGTCCGAGACCTGTGTCAGGTAAGCTTCCATCGCCATGTCCACGGGCATACACACCGACCCAAACGCCGAGTCGCCGGCCAGGCAGGTGTACGGGCAGAAGAGCGGGTCGATGACGGCCTCGATGTCTGGGTCCAGGCGACTCGCGGCCTGACCGGCCAATCCAGTCGCCGATGACCGAGGGGCTCGCCCGTACACCTCCATGTGCGTCACCGGTTTTTGCACTCGCGACCCTCCGACCACGTTGAGAAAGCTGATTGCCAGCGTCACACAGCGATGCCACTCGGCCTTAACGTCGATCCAGGTGTACCGCGTGTACACTGGTGCGGACGATCTCGCCTTTTTAGCTTTCTTCTGACCGCCGCGCTGTCCGTTGGCTTCGCTAGCCGCGTCATCGCCGTCCCCGTCATCTTGCGCTGCTTGAGGGTTGTCCAGTGCAATCACAGCGTCCAGCTCGGCGTCTGTCAATACCGACAGGCACCGGGTGTAGCGGTTTTTGTGGACGCGCAGCTCTTCAGCCAGTGTCGACGACACGGCCAGTCCGACCACATAGCCCAAGGTTGAGTCTTCGTCGTTGACCGACTGCGAGCCCGACTGCCTGAGCATGGTCAGCCGGACCGTCACTGGCCGCAGGTAGTCGCGCAGGCGACTGCACATCATAATGTGCTCGGCCACGCGCATGACCTGAAGCGTACGGCCAGTCGACATGTCGTTGACCATCGCCTGCTCCATGTCAATGTACTTCCGGGGCACGACCATCCCAAACAGTGTCCCGTCCTCCAGGCTCAGGCTGCCGTCGCCCACAAACGCCTCCATGTTGTCTTGAGTCAGCGGCACAGCTTCGTTAGGGGTGAGACCCCCGCCATAGCGCGACTTGAGGATGCTGGCGACCTGGTCTGGCGATGTGAGGTCGCTGGGAATGTACAAAAACGGTTCTGCGCGGTTGTTGCTCATATTCGGCAGTTTCTCTAAAAGGGCAGCCGAGACGTCAGAACACGTACGTACACACGGCCGGTTAGTGCTGGTGGCGTACCAGGGTCGGCTCGCACACTCCGTTACACTCAAAAGGTCCGCGGCCGGTTGATGTAACTGAAGACGGTATCGGGAAAATGATCTATAGCAAGCCTGTTTGTTTCCAACTTGGCTATTTTAGGCGTGTAAAGTAACTTTCAGTTTAAAACAATTCGCGTTTTGCATCAAAATACAACACGTAGATTGAATGTGAATAAGAAATGGACGACTTGTTGCTCGGTGACGCCCTGGAGCAGATACGCGAGCTTGCCGACGCTCCGCAAGTGCCGTGGGATCGTGTTCAGCGATATGTCTGTCATGTTCAGTCGCTGGCAGCCGAAGACGGTGACAAAGAAGCGATCGACGACTTTGCTCGACAGTGGTCGGCCGACAGCGCAGTAAAGCAGCGTGTGCAGCTCGATCAAGACGCCGTGGTTATGACCGTGCTCGCTCTAAGGCGAGACGCCACAGGTCAGCTGTGTCACCCACGCCTTCGCCGTGACGAAGGCCGGTGGTGCTTTGCGACTGACACGCCCCTTGCAATGTGCCCCGCCGTGCTAGTCACATCGCTACTGCTGCCGGCCGACGCGACGTTGGACGCGGCCACACTCGCCAAGCAGTCGCATCGCTTGGAAGTTGGCAGCGGGCCGCCGCCGACAGACGCTTTGCCACACAACCTGGGCTTTGCTCACTTGGCATGGCAGCCCGGTACGGGCACCGTGTCAGGAGTCGGGCCCGTGATGTTTGACACGAAGCACACTCTTGACCAATGCCCGTGGTCGGCAAGCTCTGGCCCGGGCCTCGATTCTCGCATACATCGCTGCTGGCGAACAGCCGCAGTGTGGCACTCGACCGTGGCCGAATTTGAGCGCCAAGCGTACTTGCAGTACGAATACAGCCCTCTGTACACCCAGTTTTGGTACGAGGCGCAGGATCGGGCCGCGGCCGCTCGCAGTCGATTTCTCAAAACGATCCGTGTTGCTATTAAGCTAGATCATCTGGATCAAGATTTGCCGACCACTACCCAGTTGATCGCGAGTCTGAATCCACGGGAATATACTTTTGCCAATCATGGGGCTCTTTAACTCGCCCGTGCTCAGCGACATTGAGTCTAGCCAAGCGTTTCGCTGGTTTCTTCTGCTAATGAACTACGGCGTTATCATCGCCGTGGTGATTGGCTTTGGGATTTCCCACGGAAACCTTGGCGCACGTGACAGTGGTCTCAAGGCTTTTCAGACCATTGCAAAGACCGCCGACGACGGCTTTTACAAGGGATTGGCGGCGTCCATCAAAACCAACTACCTGCCTTCCGCCTCATCGCTGTATCTGTCGGCGGCGGTCATCGACGACGTCGAAACATACTCTCAATACGTTCGGCACGGCGATGACGAGTCGTGGCAAAACATGCGCAGCACTGTGTTGCTGCTGGGCATCATTGTGGGTGTGTTTGCCATCATCTTCAACACGCTTTACATTCTGGCGCGCTCTGACATGTCTTTCTTGGATGCCCGCCACCTCATGGCCATTCACGGCTCGCTGCACGCGGCCACTCACCTGCTCATGATGGTGGTGTTTCTGCATCTGATTGTCATGTGGTCTGAACGGGAGCTCACAAGCACCACCCTGGCCCGTGCTCTGCAGTCGGACGGAAAGGCAGCCATCCAGGCCTTTATCACCACCTACAAGAACGGTGCGGCCCCAGCGGCTGGCCGACACTTTCAGTCTGCCCGCTTTGCCGGCACCGGATCATCGGCGGCTATAACCAGCCCCCCCGCGTCGTTCTGGAAAGAGGACATTGTGCAAGTGACCACCCATACTACGACAGGCTTGACAATGTTCCTGGTGATCCTCTTCTATCTCACGGTCTTTGCGCACGGCTCGGTAGTCCATCTGGGGCACCAGGCGTTGACCGACGTCTTTTCTGCGGTGATGGGTGGCAAGGGAGGCTCGACGGGTGCTCGAAAGCCGCCGTCGTCGTCGGCTTCGCTGCGCACCGTGTCGTCGCACTCGTCTCACACCACACAGCGCAAGTCGAACTGAGTGTGCAGGTCGAGAATAGATTGTCTATAATTATACACAGTCTAAATATAGCGCGTCTGTAATTAGACATTTGCCGCTAGTAGTGCCAGCGTCTTTTTTTTTCAGTCGTCATTTACCGTGCGCGATGGCACAACCCCCCAAGCGCGCCAAGGTCCGCGACACCCTGTCGAGCCTGGCCACGCTGCATATTGACATCTCTCTCGACGCCCATCAGTTGTCGGCGCTCAGCAACCTGACAGCGACAGAGCTTGTACACGGGCGAGTCGCCGTGCCACTTAACGACGATGTCGTCGAGCAGTGGCTGGCAAGCGAAGGCGCGCCCCTCTTTCCAGTAGGCAACGCGCGGCGGGCGTGGTTAGTACTGGCCGGCGCGCGGTACGAGCGCCTCATCAAGACATGGCACGGTGTCTTGTCGGTGACTGGCCATCCAGGGGCTGCCAACACCACGGCCACCATGGCCCTCGCACTCAACCTGTCGGTAGTCCAGGCGAGGCTAGACGGTGTTTCACTGTCGACCGACGTTCTCGACTCATTGGCCGATCTGGGTGCATCGCGTCAGTCGTCCGTTGCAAGTCTTGAAGTAAACCTCCGCGAGTACGGGTTTGTCGAGGCAAGAAACCCGGGCATTGCAAAGGTCGCGAGCGCGCTGTGTCGCTACGTCAGTGAACACGGAGCTGTTCCGCCTTACACTCGGCCGTTTGAAGACCGTCAGCTTCTCCTGAACACAAAGACGTGGACCATCTCGGTCGAGAGCTGCGTGCCAGACAAAGGCCGGCAGATGAACATTGCCGTGTGGCCCGACGCTTCCAGGCCACTGGAAGCCACGGCGCGCGAGATTTACGATGCTGTGGCGTTCGAGACGTCGCTTCTAGCTCCAATTGCCCATCCAACAACGCAACGGGGGCTGTACTACGGCGTGGCGTCAGACACCGACTCTGAGATGACCCCGCTTGTGTGTGTCTTTGTCGCCAACCGCAAGGTCGCCCTCGGCACGGAAAGTGCTCTGTTTGGCGTTAACGTCGTTTCCAGCACAGCGCACGCGATGCGGGGCAGTCACGTGTTTATAGGCGACCGCCCGCCGCCTCTTGCGGCTATCGCCGACGCGGATTGGAAACCCGAGTTTGTCGAAGTGGAAGCGATCGACGCTGTTATGGTCAGAGACACGATTGGCGATATCTTTGGCGATATTGATCCTGTCGCCGAGTCGGACAAGCTCTTGGTGTGGCGACGGGTCGTACGCCTCTATTGTCTGTTGGCCGGCCCGTGGATGGCTACGCACGGTGTGTCGGACAACAAGGTTGTCTCGCGCTACAAAGCCGCCATATCACCAAACGCGATACACAGCTTGGGGTACGTCAGCCACGAGCGGCAGCGAGCGTTGACAAAGCATATCCTGTCAGTCTTGAACAGCAATCCTCAAGGCCATGTGCTTGTTCTCGTTCCTCCCTCAAGCTTGGAACGAGAGTGTACTCTGCGACTGCGGCTGGCCAAGCGCATGTTTCCGACGGCACCGCCAACGTACCAGAAGAAGGCTAGAGCAGGCCTTCTTCAGAGGGTGTTGTTTGGCCACGTGGGACAGGGCCAGAGTCTGGCTCGTCGCGATTGGCTGTCGGTCTGCACAGGTAGCTTGGCTGTGCTACTCCAGACGACCGAGGCCGAATGGGGCGGCCTTCTCTCAACTGGCATGGGCCTCAAGCAACCCATCCGCGTGTTTGTTGCTGGAGAATTGGAACGTGTCATGGTTCGACGAGCGTTGACCCCGGGTGGTATCCTGACGTCCGAGTCGATCGGTCAAATCCAACTGGCAGCGCGCATGGACGATGGTTGTTGAAGTGTGTGTCGTGTGCCGTGTAGAATTTAAGGTTTAATACCACTTTCAGCCGTATTTCATGACACATTACGCAATGTTAAGATTTGAAACTTTCTAAATCTGAGATTGGCAAAATCATCAAATTAGGACAGCCCACAATTTGACCATCCACCGTCAAATTGTGGGCTGTCCTAATTTGATGATTTTGCCAATCTCGGTTCCGAGATTTTTTTTTGAGATGTAACATTGCGCAATACACCACAAAAAAAAAAGTTCGCCGAAATCTGAGATTGGCAAAGTCGGGAAATTAGGACAGCCCACAATTAGACGGTCGATGGTCTAATTGTGGGCTGTCCTAATTTGGTGATTTCGGCGTTGAGTGTTTGATGTTGTTTTTTTGTAAATTGCGCAATGACATATTTCAGAACCACATTAAAATTCGTATGTCAAGCGCGTGCGTGTTAGTTAGTCTTTGGCTCGCTCGGTGTAGCTTGGTGGCTCTTCGAGCGGGGCCGACGGTGTGACCGCGTACTCGGTGTGCCTTTTGGTGTGCACGGACGTTGAAACACAGCGTGTGTTGCGGTCCAGATGAAAGTTGTGAACCAACTGGAGGTTAGCAAACGTGCGGTGTGTGGCCGCGTACTCCAATACGTAAACGCCGGCCCGAAACGAGCGTAGCGTGAACGATATCAAAGGCCAGTACGTTGAGATGATCTTGAAGACAACCAGCAAGAACAGAATGTCCAAGAAGAACACGTCCAAAACCCACGAAAAGCAGATCACCGTGTCGGGGTGCAGTTTGCAATTGCCTCGCGCTGGATCGGCCATGGCCTCGCCGTACATGAGAAACCCCACCCACTGCAAAAGAGGGCTGGGGTAGATGTAGCGCACCAGTTGGCAGACAGTGCTGCTGGTAAACACTTGCAGCCCAGCGTGTATTCGCTGGTACCTCTGAGGGTACCGCCCTGAGCAGAGGCTCTTCATGTGCACAATGTCGTCGTAGTAGGGCCCAAACGAGGACGTCCACGAGAACGGGTTCTTGCTGTCTGACATGTTGGGTATCTTGGGCTCTTTGACGTGGTGATCTATGGCGTGGATTGCGCTGATAAGCGCCCGGACACCTCCCAGTAGCACGTTGGCGACATCGCTGATCACTCCGATGATGTCATTGAATATTTTGTTGAGGTCGTGTTGCGTTCCCCTGACAGTCGGGTCTACCACCGAGTGCATGGTATTGTAGCCCACCTCTTTGACGATCAGGACGGCGATGCCCGCGAGGATGGCTGCAACCACACTTACCTTGAAGAGCCACCAGGCATGGAGCAGCAAGCGCAGGGTGCACAGAATGCTGAGCCCGATAAACTCTTCGATTTCATGCTTGAGAGTAAAGTCGGGTGGGATGCCGTGCTTGCGGCAGTATTCGACGTACTCGAGCTTGTCAGATGTGCGGATCAAAACGTGGCCTTGAGCCTGGACAACCTTCTCTAGCTCGGCCTCGCGTTTACCGAGCGGTTGGAAAAGGTTGGTAACGACCGTTTGCATGTGATCGTCCGCGGCCACATTGTTGGCGGTGGGTGGCTCGGGTGGCGGGACAAAGTTAACGCCAAACGGCATGATAAAGGCGGGAATGACAGCCTCGGTCGGTCAATTTCACTGCCATTAGCATGGCTGCGGCAAGAGGCGTGGCGATTTACACGCACATCCATCGTTTGCGCGATGGAAAAGTATGCTGGCTCGTTTTAGTCGACGAGTCCCTGGACAACACAGCTGCGGGTACCGACCTTCACTCAAACGCCCGATGGTGGGTGGCAGCGTCACGTCGCGTTGAATGGGGCGAGTGGGCCGAGGCGCGACTGGCTGACCGCCTAGGCCAAGCCCTTCGTGGACGCGATGCCGACCTCAGTGTTCATCCCTCTCTCGCTGGGTATGCCACAGCCAGTCTGCTGTTGGCGCCTGCCATGCGCTGGGATGGCCGGCAGGCGTTTCCAGTCGCGGATGTCATCCGCTGCTTGCTGAGTCGAACTCGATTGCCGGTCGCAATCTCCCGAGACATCCAAGTCCATCTAGCCGCTCTCACAGCGACTGTGCCGGGTCGACTGGAGTGGAGCATTGCTGACCTTTCCGTCAAAGTTGTGTTTCGACCTCGTGGATCTAGCCTGGCCGTTGGTCGGCCTCGGGCCGTCGTTTCTCGGTATCGAGCGGCGCATCTGAACGACACACAGGACATCAACGACGTCGCCACACCCGTTCTGGCGTGCAGTTCGGAGGGTCAGCTAGCGCAGGCCAGCGACGATCTGCTGCAATGGGCCTTGGACCACAGCCTGTCGTCCAAAGACGTCTGGGAGAGGTTGGTCCGGGACAGGGTAGGGCGCGACGGGGTGATCGACTTGCGTCTGCGATGGTTCATTCCTGTGACGCACGACCGGCTGGTCGCCCTGGATCTGTCTACCAGCGATTCGGACCGAGCCGCCCGATCCTTGGGCATCTCCATCCGCGACATACCACTGGAGAGCATCAGCGAAGGGTCGCTGGTTGCTCGGCCAGTCCCATCGTCGGATGAGACTGCCCTGCTGTTTCTAAGCCACGTTCTGGATCACACGGACGACGTTGTGATGTGGTTCGCAGGCGTGTTTACCGCGCCGGTCGTGCACGCCGAAGCTTTAGTGGCTGCTTTAGAGGCCAAGTTCACTGCCGCGCGAGGCCATGACCTCGGTCTCGACCTCATCTTGCGCCTGGCGACCGACCGTCTTATGGTCAAGCATGGCTTGACGCACGACAGCCTTCCCCTTGATGCCGAAGTGACTGGCAGTGACATCCGACGCGTGTTAGAGTCGACCGAGTGGTTTGCGTGCCCTGCTTGTTTTCGCGATGCAGTATAAAACGAGCTCGTCACTTCAGGATTCAATTGCACTCCTCGCGTTTGTCGCATTTACTCGGACGCTGCCGTTCAACATGACAACGAAAACATCCGCTCAAGACTACTTTGAGGGAATGGGCCTTAACCGGCAGCCCTATGTGCTCAGCCCCAAGCGCTTAGAGAACCAGCTAAAGGCTGTCAAGCCATTCTGGCGTGGCGACGGAAAGTTCGACTTAGGCTACGTGGCCAATGCCTCGGCCGAGTGCCATCCCAGTACCCACGCGACGATTCTTCATGCCATGGCTGGTTCTGATCCCGCGTACAAGGCTCGGCTTGGCTCTGCGCTGAAGGACGGTAAACTGTCCGCAGCTACTCACGGTCGCCGGGCTCTTCGTAACAGCCCGTGTCTACAAATTGTCGATGGCGACGCCGGCTGTGTCCCGCTGAGCAAGGCGCTCGAGCCCGTCAAAAAGAGTGACGTTCGCGACACGCGAAACGCCTCTATCAAGCGTCTCGAAGACCTTGTGCGTCGCGATGGCGATCCGGCTCGCGTCACCAAGCTGTTGGTCGATGCCGTCGAGACCGACCAAGCCAACCTGAACACGGTGTATCGTGCCATACGGCTGATCGACACCGAGTCCTCGTGGAAACGGGTATCGTGCGCCGTGGGGGACTTGGTAGCGCAGGGTGTCATCACCGGCAAGCTGAACGTCAGTCGTGTCGTGGTCGCTCTCGCGCATTCCCAGAAACAGTTGACAAAGAGTCGGCTGGAGTGCGCCGTGTACGAGCGGTTATGCGTGGCCCTGACGCGCAGGGGCCTCTTGGCAGGGTCAGTCATGGTTCCCATGGCAGTGGACTGGTTACAGGCGGCTGCTATCTCGGGAGACCTGTCGGCCATCCAGCTGGCCGTGAAGAGCATCGCGCAGTGGAACATGGGGGCAGAGTTTCCCGTCTATGTTGTCACGGCTCGCGTGCTCCGAGAAAGCCACTGGATCGAGGCAGACGACCAGTCCGACCTGTCGCTGTCGGGTGTTGCCATGCAGCTTCACGCCTACGCGTGCACCGCCAACGGGAGTGCCGGTACACCTTGTTACGCGGCTCGGTTCGGCTCAGACTTTGCCATGGCCATGCTGATGCACGCGGACCAGAAGATTGCTGGCGGGTCTGTAGTTCGACTTACCGAGCTGACGGACGCCTTGGACACGATCGCGCGTCTGGGGTACCGCTGCGACCCTGGTGGAATGCTGTTGGCGTTTGTCGTTGCCTGTCAGACCGGAACGGGCCAGTCACGCGCAGACGTTCTCGCTACGCTGGCTGAGCACAGCCTCTTTTCGATTGGCCACGTGCCGGTGTATGTTCTGGTCCACCTGCTGCAGCTCACCAATGCCGAGCCACGCTGTGCTAGCACGATGTGGAGTATTGCACTGCGGTTGTCAGCCGATGAATTGGCTCATTACAACCAGGACCCCGTGTCGTGCCGCTGTACAATCGACTTTGACACAACGTTCAAGACGCTGGTGGCTTTTTGCCAGCCGAGCGCCCTCGATCGCGAGTGCTTGATGCATGCTCTGTTTCAGCGAAGCGACACCCCTCCAAACGCGCTGCTGGCCCGCAAGCTGACGGCGTTCCTTTTTGTTCGACCCTAGCGCGCCTCTCTCCTTTTCGCACTCTAGTGTGGTCTTTTTTTCTTTCTTTTTAGATCCAAGTGATGGGTGTTTTGGTGCTGACTGGCTCATCAAAGTCGCTGACGAATTCAATGGTCGACTCGATCTTCCTTGGCAGTGTCACTTCGTCCGTGTTCGAAAGGCGCTCGCCGACCGATCGTGTTTGGACGATGGCGACACACCTCCCGATGAAGCGATCGACGATGGGAAACGGATTGACGGAGTGGTATTTGGGTAGGATGGTATCGATAACCTCGATGTCGCAGCGCAGGCAGTTGAGAGTGCCCTGAGCCGTCACCAGCGCTTCGAACGTGTCTTGCGAGTAGACTGTTTGGCATCGGGGGCACGATAGACTTGTCTCGCCTGTGTCGGGGGGTGTCTGAGAGGCCATGGGTGGACGAAGACTTATCATGTGACTCAGCAGCCAGTTGACAAAGAGGCCAGGAGAGCCGATGTAGACGCGCCCTTTGCCGGTCCGGGTGATCATGCGTGCCGAGCGCATGTAGCCGAGGGCATCGTTGATGTCTTTGGGTCGCATCCCAGTGATAAGAGCCAGTTCACAGTGCCCAAACGCTTGTTCAAGGCCTTTCGTGTCCCAGAAAAGGTGAAGCAGCACGCGAACGGTGGCAAACGTACCTGCGCTGCTAGGCATCCACAGGTAGCGGCTGTCCATGGCAAGGGACATGATGTCGTCAAGATTCGAGTCGAATGGCATGGCAGTGCGTTAAAAATGAATTCGAGCGCTAGCCACACTCAGACAACACATTCACTCCAGCGTGTCTCTGCGTCCTGCAATCTCGTGAAACACGTTGGCGTTGTCTTGGAGTCCCAGGGCTTGAATGTGCCGTTCGACGTCCGGTGTGACGTTGTACTTTCGGCCGTGCCACCGTCGCGGCATGTCTGGTGTGGTAGCGTAGCCCGTCTTGAGAAGCGAGTCAAACCCCACTGGTCCGTTGCACGCCCACGAGTCCAAGAGCGGCGTGACTCCCAGAGCCATGATCGCGTCGGTTAGTCCTAGCCAGACGCAAACTGGTACAATGAGGCCAAAACGCAAGTGCAGGCCCGGTTTGTCCCAGGCGATGCGAATCTCGCGAACGTCCGTGTTGCCGGCCATCCCGTTGATGACGTCGACGATGGGCTGAACGTGTCGCCAGTGCTCGTTTCCAGTGACTGTCTTGTACAGCGGCCCTTCAAGCAGATGGCCTGGCGCCTGCATCGTGCACTCGCCGTTTTCGGCCTCGACGATGGTGTTCCATTCGTGATTGGAGTACTCAAAGACAAAGGCGGCCAGGTCGAGGGTCAAGCCTTCCGCAAGGTTCAGGGTGACGGTGGTGGTGTCCAGCTCCATTCCTGTTGTGGCTCGTCCGACGGTGCGTTGATAAATGACGTTTCGTTGTAAGGCACGTCTTCTCGAGGGGTGTTGTTTTGACTAGGAAAACACGTGTTGGAAACACCCGTTGAGCTATCAATAGCCCCGGACGGAAATAGGCATGGCGCAGTTGTGTTGGCTTTGGCTTTGGCTTCGGTCTCATGGGCCTGCCGCAGCCGCTCTACTGTGCCGCTCGTTTCGGTCGAGGGGTCTGACCTGCGAGTTGCCCTTACTTTCAGGGTGTAGCTGGCATCAAATGGCACGACCAGGCATCGGTTGGCGTCGCTAGGGTCTTGAAAGAGAGCAAAACGGTCTTCGCAGATGCTGTTGCCAAACCCTTCATGGGCCACGTTCGTCTGGCTCTGGTTAGTGACAAAAGGGTGTGAGTACTGCATGTGCCGACCGCGCTCAAAGCTCCGATCGTCGATGTCAAGGCCCGGGCCTCGCCGCCAACTGACGTCTGAATCTTCGCGAATGACACCTTCCTCGTCTTGCACTAAAGCGAGTCGTTGTTTGGGCTGATCAACTCCCCAGCCCCGCACGAGTGTGATGGCATTTTCCATTGCTCGTTCCGAAAAAAAATGACTGCGTGGGTCATGACAGGCATTCTCAAGGTACCGTCGTCTCTGGCTCGCGCGTGGTCTGAGGCGACTGACGGAGAATCGCTCGGGACGCTATCTCAGGACACTCTGAATTGCAAGGCGGGTCGGTTTCACTTGAACTCTCACAGCCTCCCAGGACTCGCTGTAGTGTCGCATCCCTCTGGAGATCTCACGCTTGGCGTACCGCAATACCGATGCATTGCAAGTCGGCCAGCGTTGCGGTACCGCGCTCGGTCGACAACACTTACTTGCCCGGAAGGCTCTGCCAAGGACACGAAAGGCTTGTGGTTTCGTCGGGTCGGTCGTCACCCGGCAGACGACAAGCGCTTGATTGCTGTTCTAGGATCCATTTTTGAGAAGAAGGCCCGCGTGAGCGCCGTCAACTTGGCTCGCCACCTGCGCATTCCATCGTGCGACCTTAGTCAAGTTCTCGGCCGCGTCGCAGACCCGCATCCCAGCAGACCAGGCATATGGCTGGCTCGCCCAAAAGTGTCATCGCCCTCGACCGACAGCAGCAGTACCGCGGCATAGCGTACCTGAGAAAGGCCCGAGAGAGGGTGTCGGCGGACGATAGTATCCCTCCGGTGTGTCGCGACGACGACGGTTGGAACACCAAGAGTCGGATTACAGCGCTCTATGACGAGTGCTACGACGGTGTTTTGAGACGACCGACGTGGACGGCTGTTGGTACGTTGCTTGGATTGCGACCCGACATGTGCTATTCCAACACCAGCAGTGTGCTGCGCCCGGCTCTCGTCACAGCACTGTATGCCCCTGACCGAACACGGGCTGTGTTCCGCAAAGCCAAGGATCTGCAGCCCGTGTTCTTTGCGGACTGTCGCTATCTTTGCGAGCAGTCGACTGAGTTTGAAAATCGCCTGTCCGAACAGACTCAGAAAAACGATGCGCGTCTCGCTGTGCCGACCGCAAAAAAAGCCAAGATCATCTGTGACGATGACGACGACCAAGACATGGACAACGACCTGGGCGACATAGACGACGACGAACTGGACGATGTGCTAGTTGACATGATCGAGGATGCCATGACCAACGACTTTGATTGGAATGCAGCCTGAATTAAACCACGTCACACAAGCAAGCAAGTAGCGGGTTCGCATTCAAGCGCGTCACGTCTTGCAGGAAGGGCGTCTTCGTTGCTTTACAGCTGGGCCGATTGCATTAGCAGGTCGACCAATCGACCGTTGGTCAGGCCTGGCTTGGCCTTCTTGGTCGACGGGGTCTCGGTCTGGGCGGCTGCAGGGGCGGCTGCTTGTGACGCAGTACGCTTGCTGTACTGAGCCTCCATAGACTTGATGACGTTTTGCATGGCGCTGAGCTGCTCAAAGATCGACTTCTCGCTGGCGTCGTCCACCGTTTCCATGGAGGTTGGGGCCTTGGGGTCGGCGAGCTGAGCCGCGACGGGCTCCTTGGAGGCGCTCGGCGTAGAAATAGACTTGTAAATGGCAAACCCAGAGTCGCGAAACGCCGCGGCCTGTACAGGGTCAGTCGCAGCATCAGCTTGCTGTAGCAGCGACTCCATCACAGAGTACTGCGGGTGAGAGCGCATGGCGTCGTCGATGGCGATTGTGGTTGGCATTCTGCTGGCGAGAGAATCGGGCAAGATGGAAAATGGCGCTTCGTCGGTAAATTGCTCGTCCCAAGCCAGGCGATGGTTCGGGTATATGCGAGCCAGCGGGAAAAAAGCCTCGTCCTTTTCACATAGCATGAGACCGGTCAGAGCCGTGCGGGCTTTGCCGCGCACTAGGTCAAGAGAGCACTCGGGCAGGTCACCGCTGGCGATGCGCTCGGCTGCCTTCTCATCGGTGACGTGCAGCACGCCCCACAGCGACTTGCAGTCAGGGTTGATAGGATGCCCGGCCGCCCACACGCGCACTAGATTCCCGGCGGTGTCCTTGGACGAGTATATGTCGTGATGCAGGCGAACCGGGACGGGTCTGCGTTGAACCTGCCTGCTCATGCCAGCCGCTTCGTCCCAAGTGTACTTGTGGGGTTCACGAGTGGCGCTACATGCCTCGAGGCTGGGTAGTAAACACGCTACTACGCGCGGCATATCCCGGGGCTTGATACAAGCGCAGGTGCTCAAACAACGGGCTCACGCGTGCCAGGGCGGTTTTAGCGGGGGCGAAGCACTGCAAAAGGAGAGTGGCTTCTTGGGTTGGGGTTGTTGGGAGGAACAGTTGAGACGCACGGACTGGCGCAGAGGCCAGCGTAGGTGGGGGGGCTAATGCCGTGCTTTGCGCAAAGGCGTTTTGAACGGTTCCCAGATAAATGTACAGCTCTCGCAGTCCGGCTTTATGGATAGTTGTGACGTCGCAATTGGCTCGCCATTGAGCGACCTCGGCCGCCCATAGCGGACTCCACGTTGCGCGAAAGTGCGCGTCGGAGCACAGGATGCCATAGCTGTTGACCAGCTCCACCAACAGCGCGCACCCCTGCGCTCGGAGTGGATCCTGAGTTCGCATGCACAAGGAAACGAGAATCCCTTTCTGCGCCAGGCTGGCGCCCAACCCATCCAGCTGGCTGATATCGCTGGTGGCGTTGGAGAGCCACTTTGAGAAAACCTCTCGGAAACGCCGCCACGAGTGAACGGCGAACTGAGCGTTGGCCCATGCTTCAATGCGCAGCCGGACGACGTCTGGAAAGTGTTCGTCCCATGGGGTGCCCAGGTAGTTGACGGCGTAAAGCACAACGTCGGGCCGGTCCTCTCGGAGAGCGGCATTGAGTAGCAGGATGTGAGACCCAGTGGCTCCGTCGGCGGTACGCTTGCTGCCCATGACCAGCGGCAGGCCGTCTGGGAGGGCTATGGCGCGATCCTTCCAGTCAGCGACGGGCGCTTCCAAGTATTCAGACGCGGTGTCGGTTAGCCTGCCCGCTATTTGCAACCCCAGCGGGTTTTCAAAGCTCATGGCGACTGGTAAATGCGCGCCTGGCACCAGTCGTATTTGCTTCTCGTTCTCCTATTTTTTTTGCAAACGACATCATGGGTGTTCTGGAGCGCGTGTACATGCTCTTGTTGGTTTCGAACCGCACAGTGGTGTGGGCCTTGTTGGTCGCCGTCACATTCGTCGTCCATTTGCTGGTGGTGGTGTTGCTGGCCCCTTACGTCGACAGCTCGAGTCTGTCGACCAGCGCCCAGGCCCTTCTTCTCTACTGGGGCGGACTCGGAGTGTTGGCATCGGCGCATGCCAGTCAAATTACGGCCGTGGAAGAGCGCCACGAGCGGGTCACCACTGCCGTTGGCAACGCATCGCATCTCCTGATGCTCTTGCGGACACGCCTGGGGTCACGCGACGAAGGGGTGAGGCAGTTCTACGAAAAAACGTGGTTAGAGGTCCTGAAGGGCTCGGCCGACGACCAAGGCAAGGCCGTCGAAAAGCTCGAAAGGCGCGAGATGCAGTCGGATCGGCTTGAGCTGGCCCTCGAGGAGAACATCGACTGGACCGAGGGGCTGCCCGACACGACCCACGACGTCTATCTGCAGGTGCTCTCGGCCCTCCAGACGTTCCGCCAAGAAGCGTACGTCAACATCGAATCGTCCAACGTCATGCGACTGGTGTTGGCCAGCACCCTTTTTACCGCGATCCCGTCGCTGCTGAGTGCCATGGAGGTGTTTTCTGGCGACCCGATCCACGCGTACAGCCCTTGGCATTGGGGTTACTGGGTGATTGTGACGATGGCCGGCACCATGTCGGCTTCCAGCTCTGTGTTTCTTATCCACGGCCGATTCTGTCTGCGGTTCTACGGCAAGCACTACCACAAGCAAGCGCTGAGTGTGTCTCGACCAGGAAACCCAACAGGGATCAGGATAGGCCTGCGCGCGCGCCAGTCGTGATTGCCGTATGCTTGTTTATCGTGTGAATTTAAAAAGCAGTTCGACAAGAAACTCAGACAAAGGATGGCACCGGTCCAAACGGCGACGCGCCCTTTCGTCCCCGTCCTTTGCGTTTCTTGGTGCCTTTGTGGTTTGGTCGAGGATCGTCTTCAGGGAACAAGGGCGTCCATTCCGTCACCTTGGGTCGCGAGTGAGTCGCTTCAAGGCGGCTGCGTGCGGCCGTGTTGCCAGCCTTTGTGCCAAGACTCAGGTGCTGCCACTTTGTGACGCGAGACGATCTGCCAGGAAGGTCAAACGAAAAGTGGACATCGGGCGCCCCGCCTTTGCGGGCCTTGGTGGTTTGGCGTGCTGCTGTGTCTCCCTTGCGGTCGAACGAAAAGACATAACTGTCAGCATCGCCGTGTCGGCTTTTGGTGGTCTTGCGCCCCGACGTCTGTCCAGGCAGGTCGAGCTCGTTGGCAATCTGAGTCTGGTATCCGCGAGAGAGCTCGAGCATCTTATCGGCTCGCTTGGCTCTGGCGGTGGCAGACACCAAGCCGCGAGCAACACGCTTCTCTGCCGACAAAGCGCCTCCCTCGACCGCCGTTTCCGCGTTGGTCAGAGCTTTCTCTGCTCTGGCTTTGACCTTGCCTTTGGCTTTGGCGACGACGCTTGAAGCCGCTGCAGCTGCGCTTGCCGCTGGCTTCTTGGCTCTTGGCTTTTTGGGGCGAGTCTTCTTGACCGGAGCGTCGTCGACGGCGCTGGCGACATCGTCGACAGCATCGACCACGTCGTCGGCTACCTCCTCGCCTGCTTTAGCGACGTCTTTGACGCCGTCGACGACGTTGGTCTTGAGCCGACTGAGTATCGACGGGCCATGCTTTGTGGTTGAGACATGGCCAGTGGGCGGGGGTATAAATCCCACTGGCGCCGGGGTAACTGGGGCAGGGTCGGTTACCGTAGCCATTGTGCGTCGAGATCCGGTTGCGGCTTGTTCTGGTCGACTAATAATCAGGGTGAACGGCAAATCTGGTTGCGTTGATACGACCTCGAGGATAAAATAGTCGGGGTCTAGCTCGGCGCGTATTGGTGCGCTCAGCCTGTGCCACACTGTAAATGCCAGAGTGTCGATCGTCAGGCGTTGCCAGGGCGCAACAGGGGCGGGTTGTAGCGTGAATGTCCGGAACGGCGCCGGGAGGAGCTTGGTCCAAGCCTTCTCTGCGATCGCGAGTGCCTTGATGGTTGATGGAGGGTACGCGCTCATGGGCCGGTCACCCAAGAGGTCTAGCCAGACATTGAGTCCTACCGCCGGCTTGTCGTCATCGCCAAATATCCAGTAGCCAGGCTGCTGGCCCATCTGGTACACCCCCTCGACGTGTTTAAACTTTTTGTCCTCTTCGCTAAACGTGCCGATAGCCCCGACCGCCCGAGCCGATGTGGCCAGCAGCTGGAGAAATCGACGAAATAACTTGTTCGGCTGCTCGCTCAGCTTCATGTCCGGGAGTCGACCTGGGTACCGCCCGCAGGCCAGGTCGATGGGGTATATCGTCCCTGTTGCTTGGCTCTTGAGACCAGCCAGCACGTGATACCCTCCTGGCTGACCAGCCCGGTCCCCTTCGCTGAACTGGGCCGTGATGGCCACAGGGTCCCAGCCCACGCTGGGTTGGGTCTGCTGCAGCCATCGGGCAATGCCCATCACAAACAGGACGCTGTCCTCGCAGTCGCCAACCTCGAGCACCGACACTGGCAGACCAAAGTTTGTGTCCCTTGCGTCGGGCAAGTAGCGGTAGCAAGACCCGATCAGGATGAGCACCATAGCCGTGTCTTGAATGGCAGCGTCTTCGTGGCCGGGGTCCATGTTGAGACTCTGGGCCAGGCGAACCCACCCCGGCCATTCTTGGGCGTAGTTGGACACGCTCAGGGTCGGTCCGCTAAACATCACTGGTCCGCACGCCGGACTTTCAAGACCCAGTACATAGCAGCGGGACAAATGCTCTTCGGGCTCGCGTGTGGCTGCCAGAGCCTTTGCTTCCTTGTCGGTCAGAACCGTGGACATGTGGTCGAGGTGCACCGAATCTTGCTCTGTGGCTTTGATGAGGTGCTCGTTTCGACCGCCCTTGGTGACGTCCGAGGTGACCCGGGACAGATTCGGAAACACGTAGAGGCTGGGCATGGTTTGGGGTAAAAGCGAAATGCGGATCGGCACTCCTCTTGGTCCCTGTTCAGTTTTATACCCGCATAATGCCATCGGTCACTCAAACTGTTGCGCGATGCCACCCTCATCAGCGCCGCTCGCGTGTCGCGCACCGACCCGGCAAGGCCTGGCGGCGTTCTAAAAAGAGTGCGCTGGCCAAAGCCATGGCGCGCGGCACTCGGCAACACGCGGCCATCGCCCGGCTGGTCGGCAAGACGCGCGTTCCGCCCAAGACACCCAAGTACGCGCGCCTCGCCTTTGAGGCACTCCGAGCATCTGGCTTGCACCTCAAGGCCGCCGAGGTCAAGTACACGTGCCGAGGTGAGACGGGTATCATCGACTTGATTGCCCAGGGGCCCACGGGCCTGGCGATTATTGAGGTCAAGACCATTGGGCACAGCAAGCTGTCGTGGGAGACCCTCGTGGTCAAGGATCCCAACGGATGGTTTGCCGTTAACAAGCGGCGGGCCGAGGCCCAGGTGCGCCGGTACGCAGAGCGCGGGCTGTATCCGGGAGCCGACACGTACGTGCTGTACGTCTTTAAAGACACGGTCGCGCTGTACAAGATCGCCCGAAAGTGAACATCGTCCTATAAACCCGTCGCCCCCTCTTGCGTTGTGCCTAAATTGAACATCGACTCGCCGGCTTACCTTTACGGCGCCCGCATTTACTGGGGCCTCACCCGTCCCTCGTTCACTCTCTCATTTTCCCATCATTTTTTGTTGTTCGTATCCTGTCCGTTCTGACTGGTAAGCCAGCCGGTGCGTGCGTGTTGACAAGGCCGTGTCCTTTGTTATGCTTTGATCTATCTTTGTTTTATGACTCACTTTTCTCCTCTCGTTCGCAGATGGCGACCTTCTTCCCTACCGGAGCCAATGGCCCGAACCATGCCGAGCGGTTTGGGCTCGGCTCGGGCTACCACCGCAGCATCGAGCAGGAGGCCTTTCCCGGGGTCACCATGGTCGAGCCCGAATCGTACGGCATGGCGCGGCAGTTCTTCAAGGACGGCTCACCTTTTCCCAACGTGATCATCCTGCAGCAGGTCGCGCGGCGCCCACAGCTGCGCGATGCCATCACCAAGCGCATCATGCCCATCGTGTACACGGGCCGTACCGTTCCCAACTCGGTCAAGCTCGTGTGCGACATCATGCGCGACACTGTGGCCGCTGAGCTAGGACGGCACGTCCTGGGCAACCAGGTGTCGTACAGCAACTACAACATGGAGTTTTCGGGCGTGCGGCAAGGCGTGATGATGCGCCTGTCGTACGAAATGGCCAACGAAAACCCCGAGGGCTTTAACGAAGACGTCCTCAAAAAGTCCATCATGATGATGCAGGCCATGTACGCCGCCCGCTTTACCTGCTGCATCCAGCTCCTCTCGATGTGCGGTACCTTGGCCGAAATCAAGATGTGCTTTGACACCCGCGACAAGGGCTACGAGCGCGATCCTTACCACCCGTTGGCCGGCAACAACGCGCTGTTTGGGGCTGCGCAAAAGGGCAACCTGGCAGACATTCTGGCGTCGGCCAAGAGCACGTTTACAGATTTTTCTGGTGTCAGCCCCGACATCATGCTGGTGCCCTCGGGTGTCGCCAACAACATGCGCATCACCCTGTCCACAGACGAAAAGAGCATTGCCAACGCTCGACTGGCGTCCACGCTGCTAAAGAAGACGGCCAACGGACAGTTTGTGTCGTCGTCTGGGGCGGTTCCTGGTGACACGGGCGACAGTGCCGTGGACCCCAAGACTGACGAAATCGTCGGTTTTATGATCAACGACCTGGGCATGGATGTTGCCACGCTTCCTCAGGCTGGTCGCGGGGCCTACAAGGACAGGGTGTCGCACGTCGGGGCCAGCATGCAGCGCCACAAGACCGAGGGGCAGTTTGCCCCGCTTAACGTCACCGAAAACTACCTGCAGACGATGGTGAAGATGGTGCAGCGCAACCTGGGCCGGCCCGCGCCACCTTTTGTCGACAAGCCTGGCTACGCACTGGGCGACTGGGTGCGCTTTTCGATCTTTGAGTGCCTGGAAATCAACACCACGGTCATGGGCTTCAACGGCGAGGGCGTGGGCCAGCCCAACGCCACGCTGCTGGAGAACGACTTTTCCCCGTACGCGTACCACGTCAAGCTTGGGGAGATAACGACCGGTACACCCGGTGCATATGTGTCCGAGTCGCCGCTGGCTGGGTTGAGCTTGCTGCTGGGCTGTGGCAATACCGATACTAATATTCCTCGCAGCTCTCTGATTGTCGGCGGGCGCATGAACGTGAGCGCCACGGTGCAGCCGGGCAGCATGCTCGGCTACCTTTACTGGCAGGAGCATCAGCTGCGGTCGCTGACTCGGGGCTACTACCAGGCCGAGGCGATCCACCGCTACACGGACATTGCGGTCGACAGTCTCAACACGGTTGGAAACCCCGTGGTGGCGTTTTCGGGGCTGCTGCAGCAGCTGGCACGGTTTGGCGCCGAGGGCGTGACGCCGGGCATGCTCGTGGAAACGGGCCGGGGGTTCGAGGTGCCCAAGACACTTGGCACGGGCATGTTCCACAAGATGCACGACAGCAAGGCCAGGCACGCTACCAAGAACTCTACTGCGTCGACACTGACCATCGCCAATGGTGTCCGCGAGCACGCGGTGTCGGTCATCTTGTCTTACATGGTCGTGTACGGAACCGACGGCGTGGTAGCGCTGGCCAACGGCATCGACAAGGTGTCGGATCCCGTCAAAAAAGCGCCTCCCAACGATGTCAAGGCCTTGAAGCACATTCTGGTGCCGCTGTGTGGGCTGTTTGAGCTCTTGGCCCAAAACACGGCCGGAACATTCCGGGTCACGGGCAGTGAAGAGGCCATCAACAGTCTGCACGCTACCGGGGGCGTGGACGGCCCTTCTACCAACACACTGGTATCACGGGCGCGGGCAGTGGTTGTCAAAAGCCACTACCGATTGGCCCCTGTCTCGGCGGCACAGGGCGCCATGATCCAAAGCGACGCCCTTCTCCGAGCGAGTAACAAGAAGGCCGACGCAGCACGACAGGCTTCGGATCGACAGGCTAGTGCGACGGAAAGAGGTGCCAATGCCACAGCAAACCTCGCAAAAGCGCTGCACCGAAGCGTCGACGCTGCCGATGCCCGCCATAAAGACCTTGTACTCCGATTAGAATTTCGGTTTGGAACCACCGACAAGGCCGTTAAAGATCTGGCTGAGATGGTGACCGATGGCGGTCGTGATCTCGGAGAGGCTCAGCAGGAACACATGACACAACTCAAGGACCTTCTGACAAGCCTCAGTACCACGAGCAAAGAAAGGTTGGATGAAATCTTGGCCAACACCACCTTGAACACTGGAACCATCGCTGGCCTGCATATGTGCCTGGAAATGCTGGCCCTGGGAGAAGACGGTGGCATCGGCGAAGGCGGCATCGGCACTGTCACAATGCCCCTGATTTACCAAGCGCTTGGGATCAAACCGATCCGGATGATGATCGTTCAAGCCATACAGACAGTCACGACCGGGTATCGCCGATCCGACGATGAGCCGGAGTCTGTAGAGTACGCTCCGGCGAAGGCGCTGATCAATCGCGCGGCAGATTTCTTCCGGGAATTGTATGAAGGCCAAGTAGACAACGGCGTCGACACCGCCGGTGACACGTACCGCGCGTACGTTGCCAGCCTGGACCGGCTTGCAGAACAAGACGCGGAGACTGAAGCCGAAGACCACACTGTCTGGGTCGGCAAAGGAGAGGCTATTTTAAAGTTCTTTAAAGATCTGGACGAATTTTCGTCTTACCGGACCCCGAGGACCGGCCGCGTGGTCTCTTACCGAGAGTTTGTGCTTCGATCATCGGCGACCACCGCCGAGTTCATCGCGGATATCAACAAGCTGGACTACATGAGCAACACGGATGTGATGACGCCCCTGCTTGCTATCTTTGACGGTGCTATCGATAAGGTTGTGGCGTTTGTAGCAGGCCTTGAAGAGAGGACCGAGCCTCAGCAGCACGAACTGTTTCTGCGTCGTATATCGGGCGATGACACCTTGATCGGTGTGTATCACAATGCGCTTGGGGTCGGCGATGCTGTTCGGGCCGTTCACGCGATGGACAGAGAAGTCGCTGACTATCAAGCACGAGTTGATGGCGTGTTTAACGCCATTCGCAGTGCGTTGATTGGTCACAGCACTCATCAAGATGCGCTTATGGAGTGTAACCTCAACGCGTTCTATCAAGTGGTAGCGGCACTGTCGCTCAAGCGCAGTGTGGGAGGCAGTGCCGATGAGAAGCTGAGGTTTCAAATGTACCTTCAAGAGATAGTAACCGTGATCCAATCTCCAGCAGAAGAAGAAGGCGAAGAAGAAGAGGAAGAAGGCGAAGAAGGAGGTCTTGGTGGCCGACAGCTTACAACCGCGGAGAAGGCGGCGTACGATTGGACCGTGCGCTTGGACGACACGGGTGCCGACATGAGCCAACTGCGACTCAATGGAGCTATGGTGTACCAGGGCATGCGAACATTGGCGCGCTCGGCGTGCCCCGACGACGTCGTGTCGCAAGCGGCGTACGTGTCGATGCTCGGCAGTTGTCTGGTCCGATCGTTGGACCCTGACGCCAACGTGCTGAGCCTTACCACGGATGGCATGCGATCGACCTTCCACCTGACGGGCCTGGCCCCGCCTTTCCAGGCCGACATTGCGTCCATGGTCACCATGGCCACCAGCAGTGCGTTTGTGTTCTACAGTCCGCCGCTCGACCCTGTCGGCGTGCTGCTGTGCTCGGACATCCGCATCGAGCAGCGCAACGACCTTCCCCATGGTGGTACCGCGGACATGAACGGCGATTGCCTGCCGGCGTTTCGCAGTATGGATCGGGCCATGCTGCTGCCCGACATCATGGTACAGAGCCTTACTGCCGGCGGCGACCCTGTGCTCAGCTCGAGCTTTATCGGCTGGTACAAGGACATTGACAAGCAGCGGTTGCTGGCCAACTGCAACCCGGAGATTGTCAAGTCGGGCAAGCTCCGCAATCACATTCCCAACTCGTGGGCGTTTATTCGGCTGATTGGCGAGGACGGCAGCAATGCCATCACCCTCTCGGGTGGGCCCGACTCGGACTTGTTGCGCGACATTTCCCATGCCCATCACTACATTCTGCACCCGGCGTACAACCGCATGCGCGGTGACTCTAACCGGCACTTGATCGACCCACCGTACCTCGAGGGAGTCACGCCTATGGTCGACAACGTCATTCAGTTCTCGGCCGATCGCGGCAGCTTCAATGAGCGTGGAACCACGCTCAACCCGATCATTCCGCGCGGAACGTATCGATTTCCCGTCATCGACCTCAACGCCGGTGGCACGTCGGTCAAGACCGTGCACGAAAGCTTTGCGGTGTTTGGCGATCGCGACGGGCCTCGAGCCCTGTACGACACGTTTCACACGAGCTCGGCGGCCATCCGCACTGGCGATCGGCGCCATGCGCTACCCGTGGGCGGAGGCATGCGTGGCTAGTCGTGATGCTTGAATGTGTAGTTCAATTCAAACCAAAAACCAAAATCAGACATGAAAAAAAGAGAGGCGTGGTTTCGTTCGTTCACTCGCAGGCTTTTCGCAGACTCTCTTGGTAAGGTTGGCGTAGGTTGTTCACCAGCAATGGCAAGGCGACAAGGCCCATGACGATCGTCACTGTCTTGTCCTTGTTGTGGGTGATGCCGGGCTTGACGCCAAAGCTGACGCTGAGCGGACCGAAATCGTTGTCGAGCCAGTCTGGAGACGGCGAGTGCAGGCGAACGCTCTCCCAGGCCTCGGCTGAGAAGACCAGTCGCACCGCCATGCCTTCGGCGGTCTTGTAAACGTCTGGCAATACCACAGCACAGGCTGGGGCGATGCGCATGGCGATCTGGATGCACTCCCAAAGCCGGTGCAGGGCCAGGTCTTGGGACGCCGCTTGTGCCGAGAACTCGTGCCGGGTGCGGCCCAGGCTAGGTCCTGTCACGATTCCTGCGTCGGTAGGGTGCATGATACTTGGTGGGGGGGTCAGAGTGGCCTTGACTGTCATGCCATGCGGCGCGCGTCGGGTGGCCATGTCAAGGTCAAAGCCATTGCGCCGTGCAAATTCAGCGAGGCAGTCGAGGGCCGAGTGCGTTGGCATGGCGGCTACTGGACTGAGGGAGAGGGAGAGAAAATGTAAAAAATGACTTTAAATTTCACTCGCTGAGAAGAACGTCCAATCCCTTTTTCCAGGCGCTGTGGGCGTGGCGGAGTCGAAACCAGCCCAGCACCACCAGGATGATGGCCACTGACAGCGAAATGCCGTAGGCGACCCACAGCACCGTGGGCCATTGCCGCAGGTCCTTGTACCCCGCGTCGCACGCCGAGCGACGTTCCTTGCACTCCCATGCCAGGCCTCTTGGGCAGCAGTGCCAGAAGCGGGCGATCGGGATGAGAATTTCGTGCGACACCAGAAACAGACCGCCCAGCAGCCCAGCGATTCTTGAGTGCGACAGCAGTTGGTGGAACACATGTGCGGACGGCGACAGAAACACCCACCACACAAACAGCCCCGCCAGCACGAGCACGTCCTGGTAAAAGTCGAGGTCGTAGCCGTACAGGACGTACGCTAGCATGACGATTGCAAAGACAAACAGGTCAACGCGGTGCCAGTGCCTAGAGTGCAGAATGGCCATCTCAACCACCGCCGCTTTGGCGCGCACCGGTTCGTTGGGGTCTCGAAGTATAGCGTTGTCGGCTTTAACGGCTTTGTACAGCCGGACCCAACCGGCCAGCAGGCAGATCACGATCGCCGCGGCCAGCGCCGCCAGCCCGGACACGATAAGCAGGGCCTCGGTGTACGTTCTACGAGAGCAGTGGCTGGCTTTGATGTCCGGATGGCTTTTTCCCAGCGGGGTGAGATCGTGGCATGGCCCGAAGACGGCGTCCGCTGCTTTCTGGGACAAGGTCGACCGGGGGGGGTGGCAGCACGAGGCCGGGTCCGGTTGTATGCGCGGTGCGTAGCTGATGCCGAGGAGTGTGGCTGCGGCTACCAGTAGGCTGTAGTACACGGCCAGCCACACCGACCGATGCCTGTGCTGCACCACTCCCAGTGGGGCGCCGGTCAGAATCAGGAACGGACTCAACAAGACGCTCCAGTACGGATGCCATCCGCGCAGTTTGAAGACTTGCCCGTTCAAGGCCGGCAAGGGCTGATACGTGGGCGCGAGCGCAGGCGGCGACTTCGGCATCGCGTCGCGTTGCTTTGGACTCGGTGTAGAGGCCATGCCCGGTCAGTGTGTCTAACAGCGTTTCTAAGCACGTCCGCATGCTTCGGCGTAGAAAAATGCCATTCGAGGCGGTTCATTTACCGTAAACCCCCTGCAATGAACGCCGTCTTGCGCGTGCGCCAAGAGACGCTGGACGCCGAGGGACAGCCGGTTGCGCTGCACGAAGCCGGAAGTGAGCCGTTCACAGCCGTGGTTCCTGGTCCTATACTCGACCGGGTGCGCGAGAACGACGAGAGCCCTGTATACCAAAAGCTTTACGCGTACGTGTCGGGCGAGAATGTCGACATGCCGTCGGTGTCGGCAGTGTCCGTGGCCCTGACCGAGGGCGAGGTGGCTGGGTTGATGGCCCAGTACGAAGCATCCCGACCACAGCTCAAGTACCCGTGGGTGTGGGCCAGTGGACCTGACAGCAATCCTCTGACGGACGACTGGCTGCTGCCCGGAAGCCATCCGCTGGTGGTGCAGGTGGTGGGTCTCAACGCCGAGCTAAAGCTGCCTTCGGTTATGAAGGTGCGATCGGCCCGAAGCAAGGCCCTTGCGACGCTGGACGATATGGTCGCTAATGTGCATCGCAAGGCCGCTCCTTCTGGTTCACCGCCCGTGGACTCTGTAACCGCGTGGTTGGCTTGGCTAGTGTCCGTCAAGGGCGGTAGACTACCGACCCGGCACTATCACAGGGTGCGCAACGACATGCTGCATTGCGTCACCCCAGCGCTCGATGGGCTGGAAAAGCAATGGGACGTCCCTTCGTCCAGCTACCAGTCGCGATACATGCTCGACACCCAGCGTCAGCGGTTGTCGCCGCTGCGCCACTTTCGCCATCAGCTGGAAAAGACGTACCGTATTCTGAATCGCGGATGACGGCAAATAGGATAATAGCGTCACTGTCCCGAGTAGAACACCTGTCTAATTACAGTCTGCCACCACTGTCATGCGAATCGCCGACCTAGAGAAAGCGACAAAGGCCGCGCTGTCATTGCGCACTGACTCTGACGAAGACGACTCACACTCTGCGCTCCCTGTACTCGCGGACGATGCCTTCGATGTGGGTGTTTCGCAGGCTCACGGCGGCGATGTGCACTGGGAAAAGCATCATGTGTACACCACGGTTCTGATTCACAGACAGCACTCCCAGCAGCAGGCCGGTGGGTACGTCCGGTTGAAGTTTAGCCATGCCGACCTTCGCCTTCAGGCCCCGCAGCCCGACACTCGGACCATCATCGAGTCGTGCTCGGTCGAAAACGTGTTTGTCAATCATGTCGACTTGGGTATCACCGGCGCCTGCCGAGTCTTGTGTCTCGATGATGACACTGTGATGACAGAGTCTATCGAGCACGATACCTTGGACGCGTGGCTCACAGGCGTCACCAGCTCAGACGAGCGCGACGACAGTGTTACTCTGTGGTGCGACTGGGTCACCACCAGTCATCGCTGGATTGAAGCCCTCAAGGCGTCGAGCAACAACGAGGCCTTCATTGCATGCGAAGGCAATCCGAGCAATGTCGCGCTGCTCATGTTCATGGGCTTTGTCACTCTCGTGGGATCAGAAGACGCGTCGTGCTCCATCGACTCGCGAGCCGACCTGAGCCAGGCAACCAGCTACTTGATCGAGATTCTCATCAAGGGCAAAAGTATCCACTTGCGATCACGCGATCCCGACGCGCTGGCCGAAGCGATTGAAGTCTCAAGCGACGCCGTCTCCGACCCAATGCCGCTGGTCGCCGGGTCGCTGGTCCTGCCGGATTTTGAAATGATAACGCTCTCGACCAGCACTCAGATTCTGCACACTCGCCAGCTGGAATCAGGCGACGATACGACCATCTCCACCGAGTTCAGTAACAGCGATCTGCCCAAGTTTGTCACGTACCACGACACGCCGGCCATTCGAGCTCAGCGCCGGTACAAAACGGGTATGGTTGGCTGGCACGAAGCCTCTGTGCAGGCCTCTCTTCCGACCACATTCCAGGCCGCCGGCATCGACAGTCTCTCGTTTTACGTCACGGCGCATCTCAGGGTCACTGTCGTGCAGTGGGCCGACCACCCCGTTGAAGAAGCCAGCGAGTGATGTAACTTTAGCATAAAGCGTGAGTGTTGTTTGCGAGTTGCGTTCATCCCAAATTCTACGTCATGGCCGATCACGAAAACATTGAGGCTCTCACGCCCCTGACCAAGCTGGATTCCAATGGGCTGGCGATGGACGGCCTCATCCACCATGCGTGGCTTTACGACCTATCGGTGATTCCCCGTGACGGACATGCCATGTGCAGCATTACAGATGTTCTTCCTCGGCCCTTTGACGTCTCAGAGCCCGTGGGTTTTTTGTGGGGGGTCCACTACCTAACGGCCCAGGGAAAGTGTGTCATGCCCAGCATCACGACGAGTTACGCCGAAGGATCGCAGGGCAACCTGGTCATCTCGGAACCTGTCAAGCTCGCCCATGTCGACGCCGCCGCATTGGCGACAGCACACAAGCGCGACAGCAAGCTGGCGCCAGAGGTTGGCACGACCATTGACATCCCCCCGGGTCTCTTTCAGCGAGTGGGCGGTGGCATGGGCATCGAGCTTGCACCGTCACTGGCTCAGCACCAGTCAGGAAAGAAAGCAAAGCGCAAGTCGAGAAAGGGCACGGGTGGTGCTCGCGGTCTGTACACGCTTCCGGCGGGCCATACTCTTGAGCACGCTCTTGTACTAGCGGCCTTGGTCACCGAAGCCCAAAGCGTTGGAGACGCGGTCCGGGTTTTTTTGGCCAAGCCCATCCACAACAACACGGGCTACGAGATTGCAGAGTGGCACAGCGACGCGTGCCGGGGTGCTGGATTCCGCACGTTGACCTCGGAGAGCGGCAAGATCCCCAAGCCCGGTCCCAACGACGTCTGGGTCATTGTCGACGAAACGCGCTCGAGCTGGGTGTGCAGCGGTGTGCATCTCGGCTCTTCTGTTGAAGACACGCTTGTCAAGACGTTTCGTAGCTGGCGAATGTCCGATGACCAAGTTGACGATGCTGTAGTGAGTCTTTCCAGCACGACGTGTACCCAGCTAGTCGAAAGCGACCAAAAAGAAGAACAAGGAGAAGGAGGCAGCGCGCTGCAGATGACGGGGGTCGTTTGCAATCGAGCAATACTGTATGGCTCGGCTACCTGGGACCCTGACACCACGGACGATGCTTACAAAGCAGTTCGCATGATCACGGCCGCTGAGCACCATCGGCTGCGTGATACGTCTCATCAGAGTCCTCACTGCTTTCATGACGGTTACCTGTGCCTCGCCATTACCATGCTCCGCAAGGCCTCAAACGGACACGTGGATGTCCCCAACGGACCTGTGCTAGAGATTGGTTACAAATTGGTGTGATAAATTCAATTGTGGCAACCCCCCATAGCCCTCAGCCTCGCTGCTCTTTGTCCATCGCGTGCAGGCGATTAAGCACTTGCAGGCGCTGTCGCTCTGCCTTGAGAAACCCGTTGAAGCACGCGTGGTTCAGGACGCGCGGCCCTCTGGCCTTCCCGTCGGGTGTCTCGACGTCGGGCGCCTGGTACGTGACCATCTCGTCCATCATCAGCTGGCTTGCTTCGCCCAGGCGCGCCAGAGTCTGGACCATCTCTTGCTTGACCTGCGACTGTCGGTCGACGTACAGTATGTGGTACAGAACACTGTCCATCGTCCAAGGTTGCATGGCGTGAAACAGACTGAGCACCTCGGTGTTGTACTGCTCAAACAGGATACTAGCCAGCACCGACGCGTTGGCCGACGTCGGGTTGGACGCTCGCCAAGCCCGCACCAATTTGCTGATGTGCTCTCCAAACGCAAGGGCTCGAATCACCTCGTCTGCCAACCCGTCCGTCCCGATGTCGCTGTACATCTGACACATGCAGATGTAGCAGTAGTCGTAGTGCGCTTCTTCCTGCCGGGCTTTTTCGTGTGGATCGACCGCCTTTGAAAACGGTTGGTCGGTCGGAGGGCGATCACGGCGTCGCGATGCTGGTCGGCGGTCTTGGTCTATGTCTCTTCGGTTGCGGTTCGTTGGCCTCATAGGCTGGGCATCTTCCTGTGCTTCCCATAGTCGGTCGGTGAGGCTTTGGGGATCGTCTTGCCCGACAGGTAGGGCGCCAGCGGTGGTGTCCTCTTCTTCTTCTTCTTCTTCCGCCGTCCTCGCTTCGCCGGTAAGGGGCTCGTTCCGCGGGACAGTCGGTTCAGTGTCTGGTATGACGCGGAAGACGCTGCTTGGGGTGGCTCGAGACATTGCAATCTGGCTCGGCGATCTAGATACGGTAAATGCCTTTCGACTAGACTGCGAGCCATTGCATTTGTGCCAACACTGGCGTTTCCTGGATCGTGATCGTGCCACGCCCGCACAAACCCGGTTTCAAACGAATAAGCCGGGTCCAGCGCCTCTAGCCAGTAGTACCGAGGGCGTCCGCTGACATCCGGTCTTAAAACGACAGTTCCTTGGTCCGTCAGCGCTTGCAGCCGATTTGCGCTGTCGTGACCGATGACATTATGTAGCTCTCGCTGGGCCACGCCTCGCACGCCCTTTTCGCTTAGTAGGGACGCTAGGCCTTCGGCAGTCGTAGCAGATGTCATTGATCGGGCGATTACAAGCTGGGCTGGGCTGGGCTGATCGATGCGCAGGGTCGGGTGATGCCATCTGAAGAGCTGGGCTAGTCGACGAGGGTGGACGTTGTCGGCAGAAGGGAGGCTGTACTTTTGGGCAAAGACGGAAAACACACCGGGCACCGAGACGCTGTAGGCCGTCGGTACCGTTTCGATGCATTTGTCTAGCGTGTCGCGGCACACTCTTGCGATTGTCGAGCTCAATCGAACAGCCCCTGGAGTGCTGCGCAGAACATGAAAGTGAGTCTCGTACTCGATGATCTTGAGTACGGCTGACGTCAGTGGTATGCCCAGTCTCAATTGAGATTGCAGGTCCGCTAACTGGATGTCACGCCGGGCACCGGCGTTGTCTTCCAGCCATTGCAGGGTGTGACGCACCACGGACCGGTACTCAAACGCCGTGGCATCAAGCGTTAACCACCACGTGCCAGGTGCTGTCTTGCGAATAGCAATTAGCGGCTCGAGCCGTCCTTGGGCCTGAGCGCAAGCTTGCTCGGCCATGTGTCTGGCCCGATCGGTAGCCGGTATGCGCAACGCCCCTTTTCGGTGCAGGGCATGTAGCAGCCGGCACGTTGATGTGTAGTCGGCGTCGGCCTCGGACGCGGTTGCCAGTCTCACCTGCGGACCAGTAGACTCTGTGTTTCGCGTCAGATCGGAAGAGCAC